>Ga0307380_10000024_pt1 | contig 286437 bp, 211 predicted proteins | sample UN3MG_FD_202239 | JGI IMG/M metagenome (GOLD analysis project Ga0307380, IMG submission 202239) | Soil microbial communities from Risofladan, Vaasa, Finland - UN-3 | ecosystem: Environmental > Terrestrial > Soil > Coastal area > Acid sulfate soil | place: Finland: Risofladan, Vaasa... | reverse complement strand
TCTTTGGACGCCCCGTTTTCATGTTTTCGCTCCTCCTGATGTTCGCTTATCTATATAACGATCTCAGATGGAGTTCCGTTGACACATTTTGTTAGAATTTCAAACTCATGACACTAGCAGCCCGTGGTAAAAGTCGTCATGGTCTGCGCGCGGCCCTTTGTCACGGTCTCTGCGTTGCGAAACCTTGAAAAAGGAGGCACTTTTCCTGCGGTTTCGCGCCTTGATCCCGTGCCAAATGGCTCGCGCTCGCCATCACGAGACTCTTACCACGGGCTGGTAGGCGCCAAAAACTTGCACTGGGTGATATTGTTGACACGAGCACGCCCCCTCAGATATCGTTTAAGTGCTTGGCTGACACTAGATTCTGCACCGAATAGGAGTTTTCTTGCCATGTTCATGCCACCCCGGCCGGTCACCGCAATTGTGGTCATATTGGCGGCTGCCGCATTTTCTGTATTTTGTCTCGACGCGGGAGCTCAACCGGCGCTGAGACTGAGTGTCGGTACGGCCGCCGGCGTAAAAGGCGAGACGATCGAGGTGCCGGTGATGCTATCGGGGAGCTCAAATGCGTCGACCATCGTTTTCGGGATAGCCTATGATTCCCAAGCGCTCCAACTGGTTTCTGTGGGGGAAGGCTCAGCGCTCGAATGGGATCAGTATACAATTATAATTCCGGCGACGCCGGGCAAGGTGCGCATAACAGTCTGGGGAAATAACAACCTTATTGCCGACGGCGAACTATGCGTCATAGCCTTCAAGATCCTGTCGTCCACACCCGGCGTCGTAGACTTGGACGGGTGGGGCCAGCCTTCCGCCGCCAGCCTGACGGGAACAGCCCTTGCCGTGGTAGTTGTGGGCGGGGAGGTTTTCATCAATTGTGACGGCTTGGGGCCGGATGCGCCCACGGGCGTAACCGCGTCAACGGGCGATGAATCCGGCGTGACGGTTTCATGGAGTCCCGCGGTCGGCGCCGTTGAATACAGGGTTTACCGCGCGAGGACCAGCAATCCTGGCGACGTCGATCCCGTCTCCAATTGGATGGCCGGCGTCACTTCCTGGCTGGATGCCTCGGCCGCGGGTCCAGCCGACGTCATGACGTTCAGTTGCCAGGGAGGGGGGCCGACGCCGGTTCATTACTACTATTGGGTTCGCGCCCGGGATGAAGGTGGATGCCCCAGCGACTACAGCCAGCCCGCTGAAGGATGGCGCGACGCCTCAGACAAGGCGGCGGTACTGTCTGCCGCGCTGATTGGCTCGCCACCGGCCGACATTGCTCTGTTCGCCGCGGCGGCCCTTGGCTTATCGGCCGGCGTGGCGATTAAGAACCGCCGCCAGAGGAAAAAAGGCGGATGAGGCCTGTCCTGTTCGAGTGGGGCGCCCTCAAATTTCACGCGTACCCCACCATGCTGGCGATCGCGTTCCTGACAACCACATTCCTGGCCGTGCGCGATCTCAACCGGCTCGACCCGCCCGTCCGGGCTACCACTCACGGCGGCCTATTTGCGATTCTTGGCGGCCTTATCGGCGCAAAAGCCTTCTGGATACTCCAATATGGCGAACCATCAAAGATCTGGCAGGCCATTTTCTTTTGGACCCCGGGCTTTGTGTTTTACGGCGGTTTGATCGGGGCTATCGGGGCGGTGCTGGTTTACGTCCTGTACAACAAGCTTCCCATCCTACGATCCGCCGACGCCTGCGCCCCCTACCTCGCGCTCGGCGAAGCCATCACACGGGTGGGCTGTTTCCTGACCGGCTGCTGCTGGGGAAGGCAGACCGCCCTTCCCTGGGCCGTCCGTTTTCCAAAAGCCAGTTCGGTGCACTGGTACATGAGAAACACCTCCCACGAACTCACCCAGGCCGATCTCCTCACGCCGGCACTCCATCCCACCCAGCTTTACATGTGCCTGGGCCTGTTGCTGGTCGTTTTCCCGGTGCTGCTCTATGCTTCCCGAAAACCTCATTTCCGCGGAGCCGTGGCCCTTTTGTACCTTTTCCTTTACGGCGTGTTGCGATTCACGGTTGAAGTATTTCGAGGGGACTCGGGGCGCCCGGCGTTGGGAATGACGCTGTCTCAACTGATCAGCCTGGGGCTGGCAGTGATTTCACTTGTCGCACTTGCCCTCATCAAGTCAACCGTTGTGCAAAGCCCGCCCAACTCCCGGATCGAGTCATCGCACGACTGAACAAGAAAAGACCGGCTGGTAATATTCCCGGCGGTTCGATTGTACTATAAACAGAGACCAGTCTGAGGGTTAAGCACTTTACAGCAATGTTGGAACGGGTCATTATTTTCCGTACGAATATTGGTTGACAATCCCGGGAGTCTTCTCTATAATGCAGTTGCTTTTGTTGCCGTTGTCGCGAGAACTGTGACTTTTCAGCGCGCGGTATCTTGGCAACCTTTAAACCACGAGTTATTATGGGGTATTCTTGTCGCGGTTTAAGAATCGGGAAAAGCAGGTTAGAACCGAGTCTCTCAGCGGTGGCTGCCTGTTAAAACAATCGGAAGGAGAACGCACATGGGGAGCAGGAAACAGTTAGTTCTTGCATCGCTGGTAAGCCTGATGATGGCACTGGCGTTCGTCATCGGTTTAATGCCGTTGCACGGGGCACTGCCAGCCAGCGCGGCCAGCAGCGGTCCGGGCCGGATCGACATGGTCGATCTGTTGAATGCGGTGCTGAACTTACAAGCTGGCGAAGCTACGCAAATCAATGTATCGTTTCCGGCGGAGGGTGCTAACTTTGTCGTGCCGGACATCACCGACAAGGTCTTTGTCAACTTTCAGGCTTCCGCCGTGGGAGATCCGTCGCCGGTAGCGTATGCGATCAATCCAGACCTTAGCGGAGACGAGTTGAACGAACCGTTGCATCTGGATGTAGATTTGCCCGGCACCGTGGGCGTGGCTTACGGTTTCCAGCCGCCCTATAACGCGGTGCTCGACATGACCTCACTCTTGTTGGAGCCGGTGACCACCGTATTGAGCGCGTACGCATTTGCCAACGCCGCGCTTGAAAAAGGCGTAATGACGACGCTGGTATATTCCGTCCGTTCCGGACCCACCAAGTTCTCGGTCACAAAAATCGCTTTAGACATTGATCCCGACAAGAACGGCCTTCCCACGCCGTTGACGGCGTGGATCGGCCCGGGTCAGCAGTGGCGAGCGTCATATCTGTTGGATCTGTTCGATGTGGATGGCCTCTGGGTCGGAGGGATCGGATACCGCAACGTGGCCATTGCCAACCTCAACGAGCCAACGCCAGGAAAGCAACCGTACGGGCTGGGCATAACCGTCTCGCCGGAGCCCGGTGTCTTTGTAACATCTCCCACCTTCGAGCAACTGCTTGCGGCAGACGGAAACTACGTGAATGAAGGCGAAGAAGTTTTCCTGATTGCAACGACATTGATGGAGCAGCCCCCGCTTTGGGCCTCGGCGCTTCAGTTGGCCATCAGCGAAGTGGACGAAGTCGGCGATACAGAGGCCGACATAGCGACCTGGGCGGCCGGCGTCGAGGCGGTCCAGCCGCCTGGCGGTCGGGCAGGATGGACCTTGGCGCTAGGGCGTCCTTCGCCGTACGTCGAGATCGCGCTGCTCGCGGTCGACACGGATGATACGTACCGCGAAGTCGAAACCCTGCCCGACACGCTTCCCGTCGTGCTCGAACTGCAAAACCTCGATGTCGACGGGGAAATGCCCGTCCAGATGTGGTCGTATTTGAGCTGGATCAAGAACGCAGAGGGCACACAGCCTGCCGACCTTGACTACGTGTTCACCAGCGTCATGGCCAACCTGGATGCCGCGGCCCCTATCTACGAATGGGACTTCGTCGACCAGCAAATCCCGGAACTCGGCGGCAGCTTCATTGCCGAACTCACCTCGCTGTCCATTTTCGGCGCGTTTGAATCCGCTATGAGCATTTACGCCATTTACCCGGACAGCGCCAGCACCTGCGCGGATCCCGGAGAAGTGAACATCGTCGGTACGTTTGGTGTCGAAGCTGGCGTATCGGCCGAGGATTTGGAAGGCCAATTCGACGTATTCTTCGGCGATCTGCCAGCGACCATCTTCAGCGCGGCCGAGGTCTACGCTGAAGACCTTGTACGATTCTCCGTCGAGGCGCCCGTTTCTGGCGTTGCGCAGGTGGTGGACGTCACGGTGGTCGACACGACAGTGGCAGCGAACCTGGCCCTGCTCGAGCAGGCGTTCGAGTACTACGACATCTTTACGCTGGAAGCAGGCGTCCAGACGCTGGACGCGGACGGCAATTCCCTGGCGCCGCCGCTGGATGTTGCCGGCGTGGAGGAATTAAACGTCATTCCGCTTCAGGACACTTACCTGGCAGGTGACGCGGTTAATCTCGAGGCCGTGGCGGCCGAGAATTACGTGTTCGTCCAGTGGCTGGGCGACGTTGGCGATATTGAAGATGCCAATGACGACACCACCACACTCACGTTCGGCAGGGATGAAACCGAAACGTGCGACGCTCTGAACGTTCAGATCACCGCCCAGTTCCAGTACACCATCCCCATCACAGAGTACTTCCTGACCATCAACGTCAATCCGGTCGGCGGCGGTGCGGTCGAACTCGACAGCGCGGTACAGCCGCTGGGCGTAGAGCTCGGACCGTTTGCGCCGGGAACCGAGGTTGACCTGAACGCTATCGCGGAAAACTGCTACGAATTCGACGACTGGGTTGGTCCTGTGGCCAATCCTGCCTCAGCCGAAACCACCCTCACCTTCGAGGGCATGGATGCGACCATCGAGGTGACGGCCAATTTTGTGCCGATTTGCTACACCCTGGATGTCATTGAAGACCCGGATGAGGGCGGTGACGTGTTACCGGCTGACGCGTCGGGTCAGTACATGCCAGGAGACTCGGTGACGCTCGAAGCGTTCCCCAACATCGTTACTATGCCCCAGTATTTCTTCGTCCACTGGATGATCAATGAGGCAGACGTCAGGACGGAGAATCCTTTGACCCTGAATTTCTCGGACTTTGCGGTTCGCGACATCAGCGTGAGGGCCGTGTTTAGACAAAACCCGATCCTGACAATCCTCGACACCGAAGGCGGTACGGTGGATGTTACATCTACCCCGCCGCGCGTCAGTGACATCCCGGCATATCCCGACACGATGATTGAATTCGCTCCGCTCACCGAAGTCACTCTAACGGCTGTGCCGGATGGGCTCGACTTCGAGTTCGTGCATTGGGAATTCGACCCGCTCGACTTCCCCGAGAACGCCCAGCCCGATCCGGTCGACCCCGTTCTGACTTTTATAATCAGGGGAGACGTGACTGTCCGGGCGGTCTTCACATCCACCAACTTCCTGATCACGGACATCACGCCCGATCACGCGTGGCTGTTCGGCGGGGTGGTGGCGAATATCCGTGGCACGGGGTTCATGCCTCAGAGCAGCCAGTTGCGCGTGTACGGCGCGCCGGTCGTGCCCCTCGAAGTGACCGCGACGGATATCTGGTTCGTCGTGCCGCCGACGACGGTCGGGTTCCAGAGCCAGAGCCTGGACGCCGACGTGACGGTAAGCAACCCGCCGTTCACGAACGAGTACAGCCAAACCGTCAACTTGCGGTATGACCGTTACGCCACAAGCGGAACCATCACCACGACCGCGTTCCGCTACGCCGGAACCACGGTCGATACGGATGTAGCCCTTGGCGCAGACTTGTATCTGGCCTCGCTGATTCTGCCGTCGCCCCAGCAAAGCATCACCCAGGCGTACGGTTTGATTCGGGCCACAAAAGAGGCGTCGCTTGTTGAAGCCGACAACTTCACCATCGAGGGAACGGCCGTTGCCAATGCGTGGAACTTCGGCATCCACCTCTACAACCTGCAAGTCATGAACGTGGGGCTCAATACGGGCGCGCCCGTGCACCCCGAAATCACCAACTGGACGTATGAGCGGGCCGAGGCTACGGTGCCCGCGCGGTTGGAATTCACTGTGGCTGACACGACGCTCACCGCGGCGGCTGTCCGCAACGACGTGATGATGTGGTCGGTAGACACGCGCCACAACTATGGCGCGTTTCCTTACCCTGGGGCCGACACCACGACGCTCGTAGAGCCTGCCAACACGGACTACCAGTCCACGCTCGAGCAGCTCGAAGTGCTGCCGAACGTCACGCCGGATTCGCCGGACGGTGCGACGCCCATTACGTCCGTCGTCGCCCGGTTGTACGACCTGACCGCGTTTGCATTGCGGATCGGCGTTCAGACCCTGCCGGCGGAGTTCGTGGATGCCATGTCGGTTGACGCGCCCGGTGGCACCGTCTCCGGGCCGACATCCGGCGGCACCCAGTTCACGGTCGACGCCCCGCTGGGCGGCTTGGCGTGGGTAACGGTGGGGTTCGCTGAGAGCATCACTGCGGCGACCCCGGCCAGCGATACGCGCCTTGGCACGGTGATAGACAACGGCGAAACCGAGTTCAGCGCCATCATCCAGGCGCCGAAGTGGCCAACCGACACGAATACGACCGTCGACGTGGCCATCTACCTCAACAGCAACCTCGACGAACCGCTGATCATCTTCGAGAATGCCTTCCGCTACACCAAACTGGCCAAGCCCTTCCCGTGCGAGATCCTGCTGTTGCTCCTCGGCCTGTTGGCCGCCCTTATCGGCCTGGCGGCCGGTGGTGACAGCGGCGACGGCGGCGGCCCGTGCTTCATCGCTACGGCTGCCTACGGCACCCCGATGGCTGCTGACATCGATACGCTGCGCGCCCTGCGCGACACGTACCTGCTCGAATCGTCCGTCGGCACGGCGTTCGTGGACGCCTACTACCGCGTCAGCCCCGCGATTGCCGGCGTGATTGCCCAGAGCCCCGTGCTCGCGGCAGGAGTCAGGCTGCTGTTGCTGCCGGTTATCTTCGCATCGAAGTTCCTGCTCTCCATGCCGGCGGTGTCATTGCTGGCGTTGGGGGTGGCCATGACGCTGGCGAGGATACGCCGCCGCGGCAAAGTTAAAGCCTAACAGCTCATCAACCAACGCTCCGGCGGAAACCCAAAAGGTTTCCGCCGGAGTTTTTTTTGCCTGCACCCGCGGTTGCCCTGCGTAGCTGCGCCCGCAGCGAAGTAGGCGGCGCAAGCATCTGATCGGTCTGATCGGTCCCATGAAAACCAGGCCCGCCATGTGGCCTGTGCCGCCCCGATCTGGAACAAGCCGGCCACGGCTCCGTATACTTGTTGCGGAGACGCTGATGCGCCTGATCGACGTACATTGCCATCTCGAGAGCGACGAGTACCCCGCGGGGCCCGGCCCCGAGATCGAAGCGGCACGGCTGGCAGGCGTTGTTAAACTGGTCACCGCATCCATAGTCCCAACCCAATGGGACCTGTCTTTGGACCTGGCGGCTCGGTTTGCCGAAGTCGAGTGCGCCCTGGGCATTCACCCGTGGTACATCAAACCCGAGCACGAACCGGACCTCGCCCGGCTCCAATCTGCCGCCCAACGGGGCGCGGCGGCCATCGGCGAAATCGGCCTTGACCGGCGGGTCACTGAGCCGCCGATGGAAGTTCAGCGCCGTTTTTTCGACGCCCAATTGATTGTGGCGAAACAGTTGGATCTACCGGTGGTTGTTCATTGCCGGGCGGCGTTCAATGAACTTTTGGACTCGTTGAGGCGAATCGGGGCGCCGCAAACCGGCGGGATCGTTCACAATTTCTCCGGAAGCAGTGAGTTGGCGCGCGATCTCGAGCGGTTTGGGCTTGTTTTCTCGTTTGGCGGCGTTCTTACGTACAGAAACAGTGTTAAGAAACGGGAGCTTATCCGCCAAATCTACCCCGAGGCGTTCGTCCTCGAAACCGACAGCCCCGATATTCCGCCTCGAGAAGCCCCCGGCAGGCCAAACCGGCCCGCCAATATCATATATAATTTACGGGCGGCGGCCGAGTTGCTCGGAGAGAGCGAGGAACAGGTCGCACAAGCCACCACGGAAGTAGCGGCTCGGATTTTTAAACTTACGGTATAAGGCATGGCGGATCACTTTATACGGACACGCCTCCTGGTAGGAGAAGACGGGCTCCGGCGCTTGTGCCAGGCCCGCGTGGCGGTTTTCGGGCTTGGCGGCGTGGGCGGGTATGCGCTCGAGGCGCTTGCCCGGGCCGGGGTGGGTTACCTGGTGCTGGTGGATTCGGACGCCGTCGAGGCGACCAACCTGAACCGGCAGGTGCTGGCGCTGCATTCCACGCTGGGCCTCCCAAAAGTCGAGGTGGGCCGCGAGCGGGCCAGGCAGATTAACCCCGGCGGCATCACCGAGGTGCACAGGGTCGAACTCACGCCCGAAAATGTCGCCGCGGTCGTTCCAGAAACGTTCGACTACGCCATCGACGCCATCGACACCGTGGCGGCGAAGGTGGCGTTGCTCACGCTGCTGCACTCGAGGGGCGTCCGGCTGGTCTCGTGCATGGGCACCGCCAGCAAGCTCGACCCGAGCGCGATCCGCGTTGGCGACATCAGCGAGACCAAAGGCTGCCCGCTGGCGCGCATGGTGCGGCAGGGGCTGAGGAAAGCCGGCATCGAACAGGGCATCTGCTGCGTGTTTTCCGAAGAGAATCTCGGCCAGGTGAGCGAGCCGGATGAAGAAAACGGGGGCAGGCGTTGCCGGGGCACCATTTCGTACATGCCCGGGTTGGCCGGATTGACTGCGGCCGGCCTGATAATCAAAGACATCCTGTCCGTGTAAGCAAGTTGGGTGGGCGGCCGTGGGCGGTCAACTGAGCGTTTTGCGGAACCGCAGCGCGCTCGCGATCAGAACGGTCAGCCCGATGACGGCCAGAATAGCCGCCTGCGGCCACAGGTCGTAGAAGCCGGCGCCACGGATGATGATGCCCCTGAGAATCCGGATGAAATATGTCAGCGGGATAAGCTGGCCGATCCAGTAAATGATCTTGGGCATGTTTTCTTGGGGAAACACAAAACCCGACAGCAGCACCGACGGCAGGACAATCACAAACGCCACCTGCAGTGCCTGGACCTGGTTTTCCGCAATCGTCGAAACCAACAGACCGAGGCCGAGGGCCGTAAAGAGAAAGATCAGGCTGAACCCCGCCAGTAAACCCAGGCTGCCCGCTATGTGCACCCCAAACAAAAACCGCATCAACAACAGCACAAACGTGGTTTCGATCGCGCCGATGCACGCATACGGGATCAGCTTGCCCAACATCAAGCCAAGGCGCGACACCGGCGTTACCATCAACTGTTCGAGCGTGCCGGTTTCCTTCTCCCGCACGATGGCAAAGGCCGTAAGGAACATCGTTACTATTTGCATGATGAGCCCGACGAGCCCCGGCACCATGAAATTCGCTGTTTTCATGTCTGGGTTGAACAAAACGCGTGGCCGCAGCTCGACCGGCGGTCGAGTTCGGTTGGTGGTTCTGCCCACTATCGACAGGGATTGCCGCAGCACGATTGCGTTGGCCACGTTGAGCCCCTGCATGGCCACGGTGGAATCGCTGCCGTCGATCAGCACTTGCACGTTCACGTCCTGCCCGAGGAGGAGCCGGTCGGTGTAGTCAGGCGGGATCTTCAGGCCGATTTTGGCATCGCCGCGGACAATCGAGGAGACCAGGGCGTCGTCGCTGAGCGGTGTCGCCACGATTTTAAAATAGCCCGAGTTTACAAACGCATCGACCAATCGGCGGCTGTCCGGGCGCCCGTCGAGGTTGTACACGGCCGTCGGGATGTGTTTGACCTCGAGATCGATTGCAAATCCGAAGATCGTCAACTGAATGCTGGGAATCAGGAGCATCAGGAACAGCGTGAACGGGTCGCGCACGATGTGGATGAACTCTTTGTAGATGACCGCACCGATGCCTCGGAACATGGCTAACTCACCTCCGCCGGCGCCGTCAAACCCGCCCGGTCGGTATCTCGCTTGCGTGTGAGCGTCACAAAAACGTCCTCGAGGCTTGGCGGAATCCGAACCACCTGGACTTCCCCGAACCCTTCCTGCGCCAAATCGCGCTCGAGCCGCCCCTCGGTATTGGTTCGCGCGAGGACGTGGACCGAGTCCGCGAAGATCGTTGCATCGAGCACGTAGTCATACGAATTCAGTACACGCATCGCGCTCGCCAGCCGCGGGGCCCGGATCTCGAGCCGGACCGCCTCTCTCGGCGTTACCTCGGGGAGTTGCTTCAGTTCGTTGGGCGTGCCCGACACGATCAGGTTCGAGAAATAGATATACCCGATGTGGCTGCACCGCTCCGCCTCGTCCATGTAGTGGGTCGTGACAAAAAACGTGACGCCCCGCCCCGCCAGATCGAACAGCAGGTTCCACAACTCCCGCCGCGCCACCGGGTCGATGCCCGCCGTCGGCTCGTCCAGAAACATCAGCCGCGGCTCGTGTACAAGGCTGCACGCCAGCGCAAGACGCTGCTTCCACCCTCCCGACAGTTCCCGGGCCAGTTGGTGTCTATAATCGCCGATCCCCGCAATGCCGATGACTTCCTCGATGCGGCGCCGCGCCCTCGACCCGCGCAGGCCATACACGCGCGCGTAAAACTTGAGGTTTTCAAGAACGGTCAGGTCCCGGTACAGGCTGAACTGTTGCGACATGTAGCCAATCACCCGCTTGATCTGTTCGGACTCTTTCACCGTGTCCAACCCCATTACGGTGGCGTTCCCGCCCGACGGCCGCAGCAGGCCGCACAGCATCCGGATCAGCGTGGTCTTGCCGGATCCGTTGGGGCCGAGGAAACCGTAGATGTCCCCCTCCTCGATTTGCAGCGACACGTCATTGACCGCGGTGAAACGCCCAAACCGGCGCGTCAGCCCTTTTGCCTCGATGGCGGTCGGCATCAGGCGGCCCCGTTGCGCTCGGCGCCGGCATCCCGCGGCAGGTGGGCCGTCATGCTCATCCCGGCCCGGATACGGCCCCCGAATGAATCCATCTTAATTTTCACCCCAAACACCTGCTGCACGCGCTCCTCCTGCGTCTGCAGGTTTCTTGGGGTGAACTCGCCCGTCGGCGCGATATACGAGATTGTGCCTTTGAACGTCTCGCCGGGATAGGCGTCGGCGGTAAGGGCAACTTCCTGCCCGAGCCGCAGGTGGCCCAGCATGGCCGCGCTGACGTACACGAACATCTCGAGATCGTCCACATCCGCGATCGTTACCACCGGCCCCGGCTTGACCAGATCCCCCGGGTGGATATCGAGCGATTCCAAGACGCCGTTCCGGGGAGCCGTAATGATGCTTTCCCGGAGATTCACCTCGGCCCGGTCGACGTCAGCGGCCGCCGAGTCACGCAACGCCCGCGCCGCATCGAGGTCCTCTTTTCGGGCGCCGTTCTTCAGCAAATCCAGCGCCGCCTGGGCCTGATCGGCCGCCGCTCGAGCCGCCTCGATTTCTTCCGCCCGCGCACCTTCCTGGGCCAGTTTCCGTCGTTCGGCGGCCGCCTGCAACTGGGCTTCCGCCGCGTCGAGCGCGTGCCGCGCCTGATCGTATCGCTGTTGGGGCACGGCCTGGGCCTGAAACAGCGGGTCGATGCGGTCAAAGTCCGATTTGGCCTGGTCGCGTTGCGCTCTCGCCGCATCTTCCATCGCAATGGCGGCGGATTTGTCTTCGGGCCGGGTGGCCTGCTGCGCGATCTTATACCGCTGGCGGGCCTGTTCGGCGGCGGCCTCCGCCTGGCGGATTTCCTCGGGTCTGGCCCCCGTCTCGAGTTTCTCGAGCGTCGCCTCGGCCTGCGCCAGTTTGGCCCGCGCCGCGGCCCGCGTCGCCTCCGCTTCGTCCATCTCGAGCTTGACCAGCACATCGCCCTTTTCGACGTGCTGCCCCTCCTTGGCAAGCACTTCCGACACACGGCCGCCCACGCGGGATCCCGCAGATACGGTCACCGCCTCGACTTGGCCCGCGACTGCCAACTCGTCCGCAGAATGATGCCCGCAGGAACACACCAGAAACGCCAATACGGCCGGAATAAGACCCGTACCAATTAGCAGAAGGCGGCGCCAATTCAATGCGAAGTTCCTCCAGTGTGTAAGAGACCTTTCTCAACACCCTGCATAAGGAAACAAACAAGTGTTCGAATTATACTACGCCCGCCTTGGCCCCTCCAGAAGCCGGCGGCAAGGCCCCAGCATGGTACAATCCACTGATTATGATCAAGGCGCGCCGAATAGAAACCGTGCTGCCGGGCCTGTACGAGATGATGCGGGCCTGTTGCGCCTGCGGCCACCGGTGCGGCGTCGACCGCACCGGCAACGCCAAGGGGTTCTGCAACACCTCCGCAAAGGACCTGCATCACGCCGCGTACGCGTCGCACGCCCTGCATTTTGGCGAGGAGACGCCGCTGGTAGGCCGCGGCGGCAGCGGCACCGTGTTTTTCTCGGGCTGCAACCTGCGCTGCGTGTTCTGCCAGAACCACCAGATCAGCCAGGGCGAACTCGGCGAAAGTATTCACTACACCGACCTGGCGCGCATTTTCCTGGGGCTGCAGGAGCAGGGGGCGGAAAACATCAATCTTGTCACACCCACCCACTACATTTACCCAATCATGGAGGGCTTGCTGGAAGCTTACCGGCAGGGGCTGGATCTGCCGATTGTCTACAACACCAACGGCTATGAGTCGCTGGAACTGCTGGCCATGCTTGAACACATCGTGGAGATTTACCTGCCGGACATGAAGTACACGGAGCCGGCGCGCGGGCTGGCGTACAGCAAAGCCGAGAACTACCCGTCGGTGGCGAAGCCGGCCATCAAAGAGATGTACCGGCAAGTGGGGCCGCTCGAGATGCAAGACGGCGTGGCCAAACGCGGCTTGATCGTGCGCCACTTGATCCTGCCCAACAACCTCTCCAACACGTATGATTTTCTACTCTGGATGCGGGACGAGCACATGGAACAGGCAACGGTGAGCCTGATGAGCCAATACTCGCCGCAGTTCCGGGCGAACGAGTATCCCGAACTCCGCGGCCGCATCAGCCGGAGCGAGTACCGCAAGATTGTCGAGTACGCGCTGGACCTCGGGTTCGAGCATCTGTTGACGCAAGGGCTCGACAGCACCGACCTCTACCTGCCCGACTTCCGCCGCGACCTGCCTTTTGCGCCGGACTCGTAATCGGGGAGTTGCGGCATATTGCCGGCCCTGGCGCCGGCGTAGGTTTGGCAAATGGCGATGCCCAACGCGTCGGCGGCGTCGTCCGGCCGGGGGACCTGCTCGAGGTTGAGCAGGATCTTCACCATCTCCTGCACCTGTTTTTTCGTGGCCTTGCCGTACCCGACCGTGGCGTTTTTGACCTCGAGCGGGCTGAATTCGCCCAGCGGGACATGTTCGAGGGCCGCCGCGAGCGCAATAACGCCCCGCGCCTGCGCCACGCTGATGCCCGTGGTTACGTTCTGCGAAAAGAAGAGCTTTTCAATGGCCACCGCGTCGGGACGGTGGGTCTGGATAAGCTCGCCCACTTGGCGGAAAATGACCGCCAAGCGGTCCTGAAATGGCATGTCAGGCGGGGTCGAGATGATGCCGTGGGCGATGTGGCGCAGCCGCGACCCCGTCTGCTCCACCACGCCATAGCCGGTCGTGGCGGTGCCCGGGTCGAACCCGAGAACCCGCATCAGTCCCCCATGACCGCGGCCATGTCCTCGTCCGAGATGTCGAAGTTGGCGTATACGTTCTGCACGTCCTCATGTTCCTCGAGCGCTTCGACCACCCGGAGCACGTTTCCCGCCGCGGAGCCTTCGACCTTGATTGTCGTCTTCGGGAACATCGTGAGTTGTGCGCTCTCCGCCTTGAGCCCGGCCTTGTCAAGCGCATCGAGGACCACGTGCAGGTCGGAAGGTTTCGTGCTGAGTTCGTAAAACTCCGGCCCCTCGGTATCGACGTCTTCCACGCCGGCCTCGATGGCTTTCTCGAACATCTCGTCTTCGGAACAAGCCGACTTGGCGATGGTGATCAGGCCTTTTTGCTCGAAATTCCAAAGCACCGCCCCGGTCTCGGCCATGCTTCCGCCGTTTCTGGTCAGGATGTGGCGGATCTCGGCGACGGTCCGGTTCTTGTTGTCGGTGAGCAGGTCAATCACGAGCGCGACGCCGCCTGCCGCATAGCCTTCATACCGGGCTTCTTCATAGGTGACGCCCGGAAGCTCGCCCGTGCCTTTTTTGACGGCTCGGTCGACGTTCTCCTTGGGCATGTTCTGCGATCGCGCCGCCAAAAGGACGCTCCGCAACCGCGCGTTGGTGTTTGGATCGCCTCCGCCGGCTTTTGCGGCCACGGTGATTTCCTTGGCAAGCTGTGAGAAAAGCTTCCCGCGCTTGGCGTCGGCGGCGCCTTTTTTCCGTTTGATGGTGCTCCACTTGGAATGGCCGGACATATAGGACGATCTCCTTATAGAAAACCTGATGTTACCGCAGAAGGCCCAAGAATGTGCAACTTAAACGTTACCCAACCCGTGTTATGTTAACACGCTATCCAGACCCCGCGCAATAGCCAAGTCTGCGGTGAGTCCGGAGTCTGAAGGAAATAGACGGCGGAGAAGCCCTCATGGGCGGGAAACGACAAAAGGGACTCAAGGGACATAACAGGCTGGGAGCGCCAGCCGTTTTTCCTCCAGGCTCCGGTCTCTAGTGCACATTTTCTCGAGACTCCGGACTAAATCGGCGGTTGTACAAGGGCCGGCATTCCGGTAAAGTTGCACCGTAAACGGGGAACCTGAGATGAAAAGACAAGCGGCGTTTTTTGCCCTTGCGGCGGGTTTGGCAGCTTCCTGCTCTTGCGGAACGGCTCAGGCTGACGGCGGTACACCATGGATAACAATTTGGGCGTATCCGGACTACCAGATCCTCTTTAACATCGGGTTGGACAAACCGCCTTCCCGTGAGGCGGTGGTGGAGCTGGGAAAGGCTGTCGGGAGGGTGGAAGTTTCGCGACCGCGGGCGGACGAGCAAATCTGGTGGGTTGACGGGGAGTATCACGAGGTTGCAGAACGCCACGGCTTCATGGTTAAGGGCCAACTTCCCGTGGCGCCGCTTGTTTTGTTTGCCGCCGGGACGTCTGGTGGCGAGGTGGACGTCGAGTTCGGGTGTCGCAACGCCGCCGTGCACCGGGTATCTTGGCAGGGTTGGGAAGAGTATTCTGGGGGAGGCTGGTGGTACGCGGAAAAGACGTTGAGGGGCGGGGAGGATGTTGGGCTGCTCGAGTTTGAGTTTGGTTTTCCGGTGTGGCGCGTGGTGCTTTATCCCATAACCTGTGTAGCCCTTGTCGCGGCGCTTATGGGGTATCTTCTGTGGCGGCGGAACGAGACGCTCCAACGCGCGGCGGAAGACCCCGCGGCGGCCTGGTTTCGCTACTACGTGGCCAGCCAGAACGTTTATCTAGGCGGTGTGGCCGTCATTGTGTTTCCATCTCTCCTGGTGAATCCCGGCAACTTTTTGGGGTTCGTCACGGGCGTAGACTCGCCGCTGGTGCTGAGGGGGGTGTCGCTGGCTGTTATGCTGGCGCCTTACGTGGTGCTGGTGGGATTGGCGGCGACGGTTGCGCACCCCGTGTACAGCCGGGTGCGCGGGGCTCAAGTCATGCGGAAGGACCTCGTCTTGCAGGGCCTGTTCGGAACCCTGATGTGGACGGTTCCCCTGTGCCTGGTGTATGTCTGTGTGATAGCTCTTTTCGAGGGCATGGCCGTGTCGGCCGTCCTATTGGGTGTTTGCGCCGCAGGAAGTTTCCTAGTCCTTATGAACCTCTGGTGGAAGATGTTCAGGGTGCGCCGGGAGCGCCTCACTGAATGTCCATTGATCGAGCGCATCAACAGCCTCGCCGAAAAAGCCGGCGTGAAGTTGAAAGAGATCCAAATCCTGACGCCGGGCACCCGGTTGTTTTCGGCAAACGCGTTTTCGATGCAGCGTGCAAGACTTGTATTAACGGACTTCCTGGTCGAACGCCTGACTAGCCGCGAGGTCGACGCCATCGTCGGCCACGAACTGGCCCATGCCCGGCGCAAACACCCTGAAAAAAAAGTGCGGTTCGGCCTTCTTGGAGGCGTCTTTTTGGGAGTGATAGCCGGCTTTTGGACGGCCAGAATTCCGACGTCGGGTGACCTGCAATGGCGGTTGGCGTGTTTGCTGGGCCTTGGCCTGTGGATGATTCTTTCCCGCGCCGTCACGCGCCGGTACGAACGGCAAGCGGACGCCGATGCCGTTGAACTGACGGGGGATCCGGAGGCATTTATCACGGGCTTGACGAAAGTCTACAAGCTCAACTTTTGGCCAGTGCAATGGAAAAAGCGCGCCGAGTTGATCATGAACCATCCTTCGCTGATGCGGCGGGTCGAGCCGGTTGCCGCGCGCGCCGGCATCACGCCGGAGAACCTCGAGTCGCTGGTTGAACGTGCGCATACCGGCGACTCTTACTATGCCATCCCGCCGTCGGTTTTGGATGAGGCGAAAGTGTTCACGTCGCAAGTCCGCCGCAGGATTCTCCTGGTGATCACACTCGCGCTGCGCATGCTGACCGCGGTGCCGCCGGCGCTGGTCGCGTTGGCGGTAACACGATTTGAGGTACAGGGAGCACCCCGCACGGTAGCGTACGTTGCAGGCGTCTTATTGACGCTGGCGGGGTTGATTTGGGGTTCTGGTTTCTTGGCCATGAGCGGCTCGCGGAAGTTGAGGTCCAGGTTGTTGGCAAAGCTGGCCCGCCAGGGCTTCGACCTCAGCGGCCACAATCCCGCCTTTGTGGCATTTGCCCCCGACGATTCGGCTCAGGCATATGAAGGGTTCATCAACACCGACGTCGGTTTTTTGTTTACCGCGGGCGACAGGCTGGTTTTCCTGGGCGATTCCCTAAAATTTGCATTGCGGCGTGAAAACCTGGTTTCGGCCGAACTCGGCCATCCCACCCGCGGCTGGCAACGCTGGCGGCGGGTCCTTATCCGATGGCAAGACAGCGAAGGCGGTTCCGGCATGTTCTGCGTTTACTCCTACGACGTCCGCCATGCGGCCTTCATAACCCATGCCAACAAACGCATAATTGACTCGATCAATGCCTGGCAAAGTGGACGGCAGGCTGTCGAAGTAAGTGAGTTTGGCCGGCTTGGTCTGCCTGAAAATGTCGCGGCCGACGGCATGCTAATCCAGGTCCCATGGCGGCTCGTGTTTCGGACATGTTTCCCCCCGGTGTTCCTCTCGTTGCTGTTGTGCATAGCCTTTGGGATCGCCGGCCCAAATACAGCAGCCGGCCCTCCTTTCTACGCCATAGCGGCTACGGCGGTCTCACACGCCTTACACCACCTGCCCTACGTAAAACGACCAAGTGAGCCCTGACGACCGCGCCTACAAAGACCGATAGCACAAGCTTTACAAGCCTCTGCGGCCTGTGTAGGATAGGCCGGTACGGAGGCCCAAATGCGGCGTTACGAGCGTTTTCTGTCTGCGATGGCCCGGCGTCAACCCGACCGCGTGCCGCTGTTCGATTTCCTGTTTCAGCAGCCGATGTACGAGGCGCTGACGGGCCGGCGCCCCGACAGTTACAACGGGCCGGACGCGGTGCGGTGCGCTCTGGCACTCGACCACGACGGGGTGTGGCTGCCGTTTGGCGGGTTCAGCGGGTATAAGCCGGAGGTGCTGGGCGAGGGCGTGTACCGCGACGAATGGGGCACGGTCTTCAAAAAAACGGTCTCGTCCTGGCCCATCGACGCCCCAATCGGCTACCCAATCAAGTCGGCGGAAGACGTTTCCGCGTACCGGCCGCCGGATCCCGCCCTGCCGGGCAGGGACGCCGAGATCCTCGCAGCGCGCGCGATCAACAGTGACGGGTTGGCGCTGCTCGGGGGCGTGTGTGGGCCGTTTACGACTGCGTGGATGCTGATGGGCTATGAGACGCTTTGTTTTGCCCTGCTCGAGAACCCTTCCGCCCTCACAACCATTTTCCGTATGTCGAACGAGTTCGCCAAAGAGGCGGCGCGCCGGTCGGTAGCGGCGGGCTGCTGCGGCATCTGGGTAAGCGACGACCTAGGCTCGAGCACGGGCGGTTTTCTGAGTGTCCCGCACTTCAGGGAGTACGTTTTGCCGGCGCTGGCCGAGCTTGTTGAACATATCGACCGCCTCGGCGTACCGGTGCTGCTGCATTCGTGCGGCTGCATCCGCGATTACCTGCCCGACCTCGCGAAAACCAAGATCGCCGCAATCCACCCGCTTCAACGCACCGCCGGTATGGACCTCGCCGAGGTCAAACGCGCCTACGGCAGCCGGTTCTGCATCATCGGCAACATCGACTCGTCGCGCACCCTGCCTTACGGCTCGCCCGAAGACGTGGCCGCCGAGGTGCGCGCCGCGATCGATATTGCGGCGCCGGGCGGCGGGTACGTACTGGCGTCGGACCACTCGCTGCACGACGGGATACCCGTGGAGAATATCAAGACCATGTTCAAGACCGGCGCCGAATACGGCCGCTCGATCTATGAAAATAAGGAGAGTACCCCGTGAAATTGAACGTATTGGCGGCATTGGCGGCGGCTGTAGCAGGGATGTGGATTCCAGCGTTGGCGGAACCGGCCCCCGCGCTGATTTGGGAAATCGGCGTGCGCGACAACAGTTTCAGCGAGTTTGCGCTGGCGCCGAAAAAGTATGGCGAGTTCAAACAGGATGGCCTGTTTGTGGTCGGTCAAAGCGATACGCGGAAAGACTGGCCGTACGTGCAGCCCGGCCCGCTGGATGGCTGGGCGGGGGGGAGGCCGCACCGGTTCGCAATCCTGTTCGATATCGAGAAGATCGTCCCCGGGGCCTTGACGCTCAAAATCGATCTCGTCGATACGCAGTCGGGCGCGCCACCGCAGTTGGACATTAAAATCAACGGCCACAGTTTTGCATGCTCGCTGCCCGCCGGCTCAGGCGACGCCACCATCAACGGCGACCCGCGGGGCGGAAAAGAATACCTGCTGGACGTGCCGGTCCCGGCGGAATGGCTGGCCACGGGCACCAACGAAATCAGCATCGAGTCGAAGGCCGGAAGCTGGATGCTGTACGACTGGATCGGGTTCGAAGCGCCCGCCGGAACCGAAACGGGGGCTGTCACGTCGGCGTACGGCGCCCAGGCCCCGGTGCAGACGCCCGCCCTGGTGCGGCGCGACGGCAAGCTGTTCAGCGTGATGCAGATGGACGTGTTCTACGCCGGCGACGGGCCGAAAGAGGTGTCTGTGAAAGTGGGGGATCTCGAGCTGCAACCGGTGACGCTCGAATCCGGCAAACGGGCCATCGACGTGTTTGGGCCGGCATCGAGCATCGATCAAATCGTGACGGTGCAACTACTGGTGGACGGCGGGGTGGCGGCATCACACGAGGTGGTCGTGAAACCGGTGCGGAAGTGGGAAGTGTACCTGCTCCCGCACTCGCACGTGGATATCGGCTATACCCACGTGCAGACGGATATCGAGCGGAGGCAGGCCGAGCATATCCGAAACGCCGTCAAGATATCGCGGGCTACCGAGAATTATCCTGAAGGCGCGCAATTCAAATGGAACACCGAAGTGCAGTGGCCCATCGAGAAGTTTCTTCAGAGGGCCGGCAAAGAGGAGGTGGCCGATTTTGTCGAGGCGGTGCGTAAAGGGTGGATTGGCGTTGACGCGCTGTACGCGAACCAATTGACGGCGCTCTCGCGGCCCGAAGAACTCGCGCGGTTGGTGTGGCACGCCCAGACGTTGCGCGATCGGTTCGGGTTCGAGATTGACTCGGCGATGATTACGGACGTCCCTGGCTACACGTGGGGCATAATTCCGGTGCTGGCACAGAGCGGCGTCAAGTACTGGTCTATCGGCCCCAACTATGGGCACCGGATCGGCTACACGCTCGCCGAATGGGGCGACCGGCCTTTCTATTGGGTGTCGCCGTCGGGCCGGGAGAAGGTGCTGGTGTGGGTGGCGACCTCGGGCTATTCGGCCTTCCATGCGGGCCCGATGCGGGACGGCGAAAAGGTTTTCGCGTTCCTCGATCTGTTGGAGAAGAAGGGGTTCCCCTATGATATCGCGTACATGCGCTACAGTATCGGCGGCGACAACGGGCCGCCGGACCCCGAGCTTGGCGACGTGGTCAAGACGTGGAACGAAACCTATGCTTATCCGAAACTCCGCATTGCCACCACACACGAGTTGTTCCGTGCGCTGGAGACGCGGTACGGGGACCGCATTCCGGCGGCCAGCGGCGATTTCACGCCCTACTGGGAAGACGGTGCGGGATCTTCAGCGCGCGAGACGGGCCTGGCTCGAGATGCCGCCGAGCGTATCACGCAGGCCGAGGCCCTCTGGGCCATGAACCGCTGCGAGACGGGGTGTCCAAGGACTCAATTTGACCAGGCGTGGAACAACGTTATTCTTTACAACGAACACACGTGGGGCGCATACAACAGCATCAGCGAACCGGACGCGGAGTTCGTCAAAAAGCAATGGGCCATCAAGCAGGCGTTCGCGGTGGATGCGTCCCGGGCTTCGCGGGCTCTGTTATGCATGGCGGTTTGTGGCATGGCGCCGGCGTCTTGTGCGGGTTGTTGTGGCGGCGGCGCCCCGCCGGAACTGCCTAAAGTCGAGGCCGTGCTGGTTCAGAACACGAATTCGTGGCTGCGGACGGGGCTTGTGACGATTCCCGCTGATTGGCCGAGGGCCGGCGACTGGGTCGTCGACGACGGCGGCGCCACGGTATTCTCCCAGCGCCTCTTGAACGGCGACCTGGCATTCATGGCGAATGACGTCCCCGCGTTCGGCTCGCGCAAGCACTACGTCCATTCCGGCGAGACCAACCAGGCCGGCAGCGCCCAAGTGGCCGGGAATACGCTCACTAACGGCGTGCTGACCGTTGTGGTCAACACCACAACCGGATCGATTGAAAGCATCACGGGCAACGCGTCCGGCCGGCAAATCGTGAATCCGGAAAAGGGCGTTAACCAATACTGGTACGTTCCCGGTCGCAACCCCGAAGAAGCCGTAACGAATTCCGGCGCGCGCATCACGGTCAAGGAAACGGGCCCGTTGGTTGCATCGCTGGTGGTTGAGTCTGCCGTGCCCGGCTGCAGAAAACTTACCCGTGAAATCCGGCTGGTTTCCGGCCTCGATCGCGTGGATATTATCAACGTGGTCGATAAAGAGCCGGTGCGCACTAAAGAAAGCGTTCATTTCGGGTTTGCCTTCAGCGTGCCGGAGGGCGTCATGCGGATGGACACCCCCTGGGCGGTTGTGCGCCCCGAGTGCGACCAGTTGCCCGGATCTTGCAAGAACTATTATACGGTTCAGCGGTGGGTTGACGTGTCCAACCAGGATTACGGCGTGACGTGGAGCCCCATCGACGCGCCCCTGGTCGAAGTGGGCAAGATCCGCGTTGACGGGCCGTTTGTGAAAACGATCGAACCTTCACAAACGCTCTATTCCTACGTTATGAACAACTACTGGGAGACGAACTATAAGGCGGACCAGGAAGGGCCGACCGTGTTCCGTTACAGCATTTGGCCCCACGGCCGGTTTGACTCGGCAGCCGCGGCCCGGTTCGGCGTCGAGACCTCCCAGCCGCTGGTCGCGGCGCCCGCGCTCCCAACTGGGCCCGTGGCGCCGCCATTGCTCGAGATCGAGCCGGCCGGCGTGATCGCCACCGGCCTGAAGATCAGCCAGGACGGCAACGACTTTATCGTGCGGTTGTTCGGCGCGTCGGGCAAGCCGGAGAGCGTGCGGTTGACGTGGCGTGGCAAAGGTCAGCCGCAAATGTGGCTGAGCGATTTGAGTGAAAAACCGGGAGAAAAGATCGACGGCACGGTCGACATCCCGGCGTGGGGCATGGTGACTGTGCGAGTCGACGGCAAGGGCCAGCGAGTCGGAACAAAGGATGGCGGGCCATGAGAATCAGTTCAACGTTGGGAATTGCGGCCTTAATTTTAGCCGTCGTGGCAGGCATGTTGGCGGGTTGCTCGGGTGGAGACGGCGCTCAGGACACCGCGCAGAGTGAACCGGCGGCGGCAAAGGTCAAACTGGCCGGGATCGTGTTCCAGGAAGACCAGTTTTTCCGGCTGGTCCTGTTTGGGATGCGCGACGCCGCCAAAAAGGCCGGCGTCGAGTTGCTCGAAGGCAACAGCATGAACAAACCCGAAAAAGAAATCGAGCTGATCAACGCGTACATCGCGCGCCAGGTCGACGCGATCCTGATCTCTCCGCTCAGCGCGAAAGGCTCGATCACGGCGCTCAAACTGGCGCACGACAAGGGCATCAAGATCATTGCACACAACACGCCCATCGAGAGCGACATCCCCGCCGCATTCATCGAGTGCAGCGCCGACGACCTCGGCGCGCAAACGGGCAAAGTCGCCCGGAAATATATCGAGGAGAAGCTTGGCGGCAACGCCAAGTTGGCCGTCCTCGAGTTCAAATCGCTTATACCCGAACAGAGCAATGCACGCGTCAATGGGTTCAAACGCCAACTCGAAGGGTTACAAGGCGTCGAGGTCGTCGCCGAGCAGGATGCCTGGCTGCCCGAACAGGCCGTGAAAAAAGTCGGCGACATCCTCACCGCGCAACCTGATGTCAACGTGATCTACGCCGCCAACGAAGGCGGCACCGTCGGCGCGGTCATGGCCGTGAAGAACGCGGGAAAAGCGGGGCAGGTGGTCGTATTCGGCACGGATTCGAGCGAGCAGTTGCTGAGTTTTCTGCGGTCGGACGACAACATTCTGCAATGCACGACGAGCCAGCGGCCGGCCGAGGTGGGCGCGATGGCGGTCGAGTTTGCGCTCGATGTGTTGAAAGGCGAGCCGGTCGCGCCGCATGTCGAAATGATGGGCATCTGCCTGTCGCGCAACGACCCCGCGGGCCTCGCCGCGTTTGAAGAGACGCTCAAACAGTGGATGGGACGCGGGAACTCGTGAGCGGTGATGTCCAGACGGCCGGGCGCACTCAAGGCCGCGCGCTGAAACTGCTCGGGAGGTTCACCCGGCATTCCGTGCTCGAGATCATCCTGGCGATCCTGTGCCTGGTGCTGGCGTTCCGCGCCGAAGGCTTTTTCTCAAAGATAAACCTCCTCAACGTGCTGCGAAACGTGTCCATGCAGGGCGTGATCGCGTTCGGCATGACGATGGTCATCATTTCCGGCGAAATCGACCTGAGCGTGGGTTCCGCGGTGGCGTTTTCCGGCTGCCTGACCGCGTGGTTCACGGGTTTTTTCGCGGCGCACGGCATGCCGATGCCGACGGCGGTGGTGGTTTCCATCTGCATCAGCCTCGGCGCGGGCATGTGCATAGGATGCACCACCGGCATGCTCCGAACCCGGTTCGGCGTCCCCACGTTTATCGCCACCTTGGCGTGGATGACGGTCCTGAAAGGGGCGTCCGAACTCATCACCGACGGGTTCCCGCTCACGCCGTTCCCGGACTGGTACAACTTCATTGGGGGCGGCTACCTGTTTGGCGTGCCGTTCCCGGCGCTGCTGTTCCTGGCCGTGTTCGCCCTGACCCAACTCGTGATGGGTTACACCGCGTTCGGCCGCTGGGTTTATGCGGTCGGCGGAAACACCGAAGCCGCCCGGATCAGCGGCATCGACGTGCGCAAAGTCAAAATCGGCGTGATGGGCGCCGTGGGCCTGCTGGCCGCATTGAGCGGCGTGATGCAGTCCTCGCAGATCATGTCCGGCGCGGCAACCACCGCCGTCGGCTGGGAATTGGACATCATCTCCGCCGTCATCATTGGCGGCACCAGCCTGATGGGCGGGTCCGGAACCATCTGGGGGACGCTGGTTGGCGTGGTGTTTCTCGGCGTGCTCGTCAACGGCATGACGCTCATGAACATCAGCGAATACTGGCAGCACGTCGTCCGCGGAGCGCTGATCCTCACCGCCGTACTCATCAACCTCGCCCCTGGGAAAAGGCGATGAAGTAGACGCGACGTCCTCGTCGCCCGACATCCTCGTCGCCCGACGTCCTCGTCGCCCGACGTCCTCGTCGCCACATTGCCATATGATAAGCGTGGACTTTGAATTAACGCGGCAGGGATGCCGCGTCTACGTGCGCAAAAATGGGGGCATAATCTACAAGAGTCGATGTACCGCCGCACGCAGCGCCGGGATGACTTCTTCCTGAAACCAGGGGTTGATCTGCTGCCAGCGCACGTTATGGAACGACGGGTGGGGCGTCGGCACGTATTCCGGCATGTACTCCCGCCAGGCCCGCACGGTTTGGGTCAGGTTTTCTTTCATCCTCTCCCCGAGATACACCCGTTGCGCGTAGTTGCCGACAAGCAGCGTGAGCCGGACGTTGGTCAGGTAAGGGAGGATGTGCGGCAGCCAGATCTCGCTGCACTCTTTGCGCGGCGGCAGGTCGCCCATTTTGCCCTTGCCGGGATAACACAGCCCGGCCGGAATGATGGCGATGCGCGCCTCGTCGTAGAACGTCTCGCGATCGACGTTCATCCAGGCGCGGAGGGTGTCGCCGCTCCGGTCGTTCCAGGGGATGCCGGTGTTGTGCACTTTTGTGCCCGGGGCTTGACCCACAATCAACAGCCGCGCCGATGAACTCACCCGTAACACCGGCCGGGGACCAAGCGGGAGATCGCGGCACACTGCGCAGGCCCGCACGTCGCGCAGCAACGAGTCGAGCGAAGCGTATTTCTTTTTTGAACGCGGCGGCATAGGCCCTACTTGTACCACCCGCCGCACACAAAACCCAAACGTAGGGGCATTCGCCTGTCGGTGCAGTCAGTTGCCTGCGTACGGGTCTGACGCGGGAGCGGGCGGCTCGGTGGGCGCCGATTCAATCTGTTTCCAGCCGGACACGCCGCCAAGGATGGCCTGGTTTTTGGTGTTTCGCGACTCGTTGGCGCTGGTGATGCGTATGGCGGGCTGGTCGCGGAACACGCACACGTTTTCGCAGATGCCGCAGCCGATGCACTTCTCGGGATCGACCCGTGGCTGTTTGATGGTAATTGTCGTGCCGTCGCGCGTGGTGAGTTGGGCCGGAATGCAGAAGATGGCTTTGGGCGAGGTGGGGCAGTGTTCCTCGCAGATCATGCACTCGCGGTCATAGGCCCATGGCAGGCACCTGCCCCGGTCGAACACCGCCAGCCCGATCTTTGCGTTCTTCTTTTCCTCGATGGGCAGCGGTTGAATCGCTTCGGTTGGGCAGACTTGGCCGCACAGGTTGCAGGCATAATCGCAGTAGCCCACCTGCGGCACAAGGACCGGCGTCCAGATGCCCTCGAGCCCCGCTTGCAGGCCCGTCGGTTGCAGGCCATTGGTCGGGCAGGCTTTCATGCACAGGCCGCATTTCAGGCACCGCTCGAGGAACTCGCGCTCCGGCCTCGAGCCGGGCGGCCGGATCAGCGCCGGATTGTAGATTTTCGCCTGGGCCCGCGGCGTCAGCCGGAACAGGACGAGCCCGCCCAACCCCGCCACGCCCGCCGACAGCATCGCCCGTTTACCCAAGTCAAGCCGCGCCGACGACGGTGCCGGCAGCGGCGATTTGAATTTGAAGTCAATCGCCCCGCGGTTGCACGCGGCCACGCAGTTGAAGCACGTGTAGCATTCGGTGGGCCGCCAGCCGTTGGGTTTGTCGGGGTCGGCGGCGGCGGGGCATCGCGTGGCGCACTTCCCGCAGTCGTTGCACCGGCCTTCGACGCTCGCCAGCCGCATGATGGGCCGCAGTGAGCACATGCCCAGCAACGCCCCCAATGGGCATGCATACCGGCACCAGAACCGTTTGCGGTACAGGTTCAGCAGCACGATCCCCGCGAACAGCACCAGGATCAACACCGCACCGTTGAACACCTGCCGGTCGCGCGCATACACGGACCGCTTCAAGAACTTGTACGCCGGTTCCGTGAGCGAAGTCAGGTGGACCGGGCCCGCGTGGGGATCCGAGAAATAGACCGAAGTGGCCGCGTCTTCCGCGGCGTATTGCACACCCGGATAGACCCCCGCCGTAAACGAGCGGTAGAGGACTGAAAACGGGTCAAACACCCCCGTCCAGTGCAGCCCAAACAGCGCCATCGCCGCTAAACCAATCAGCAGGTAGTACTTCGACCGCTGCCAGCCGGTCCAGTTGTCTGCGCCGGGCCGGCGCGCGGCTCGCCGCTTGCTGAACCACGTGGCCGCCGCGTGAACTGTCCCCAGCGGGCACACCCACCCGCAAAACGCACGACCAAACACCAGCGCGGTCGCCACGGTCACCAGCCCCAGCAGCATCGGCACAATCAGCGCGTGCGTCGTCAGCCACGTGATGCCCCCGGCAAGCGGATTGATGTTGAAAAAGAAACGAATCAGCGGGCTTGCGCCCCCGTCGGGCCGCGCTTGGGCTAACCAGAACAAGCCCAGGAAGAAAATAAAGACACCGGCCTGAACCGATCGCCGCGCCCAGACCACGAAACCCGCGCGCCTCTTCGGGTTCACGACACCTCGACTTCCTTGAGGGCGAGGGCGCGGTAATCGATCTTGCCCAACCCGGCGGCCTGCCCGGTGGTGACGATGCGGACCTCGGCCGGGTTATGCCCAAGTAGTTCTGCGCCAAAGGCCTCGAGTGCTACGACGTCGGTACCCGCGGCGATCGTGTTCTTGAACGCGACGTTGGCGAGGTCGCCGCCGGTGGGCCCGTTGGCCGTCATGATCCTGACGGCGTCGAGCACGCTCATGGTAGGCTTCATGAAGGCCGTAATATCGCACAGGCAGGTTTCCATATCCTGGTGCCACTGTCCCCGGGGCTCGCCGACCACGCCCAAGTAGTTTTTCATGCAGAGCGTGACCTTGCAGAGCTGGTGGTGCTTGACGACGGGCACGTTCAGCACGAAATCGGCCTCGGCTATCTCGGGATAAACAAGCCATTTCTCGATACGCTTGCCGTTGATGGGTATTTCCTTGAACCGGGTCTTGTCGAGGTAGACGACTTCGGCGCCTGCGGCCTTTGCGGCGGCCTCGATACCGCTGGCGGCGTAGGATTCGTTGGCCTTGTGGCATGGGTTGTCGCCGACCTTGACGGTTTTAGCGCCGGCTTCGAGACAAAGGCGGACGAGTGTGGCGACCACGTCGGGGTTGGTGTTGGCGGCCAGCTCGGGGGTGCGGTTCCACGCTATGTTCGGCTTGACCCAGACCACGTCGCCCTTCTTGACAAATCGCGCCATCCCGCCGATGTTGGCGATGGCCTGTTCGGTCAGTTTGATGGCCATATTCTTGACGGCTTCGGGGCTGTTGGTATCGACTTCTTTGAATCGGGCGATACACATATCGGCGGGCGCGGCGGCTTGTGCCGTGGCCGAGGCCAGCGGGGCCAGGGCGAGCGCGCCGCCGGTCAGGGCCGTCTTCTTTAAGAACTCGCGTCGGGACTGTCGAGCCATTTGTACTCCTCCAAGGGGCCGCAAGAGTGCGGCCGCATATGCGGGGGCAAAAACACGGGTTGTAACAAAAAACTGTTGACGAGATTATACCGGAAAGCCTGGCGGGTTCCAACCACGGACGCTTACCTTGTCGTATACAAGCTATGCACCGGCCGGGAGCCAAAAGGAAGCCGAGACCGCACTTATGCGTGGTATTCAAGGCAGCCGCGCGAGAAAAAGTGGAAAAACTTGACATTGGCCACTGAATGTTTTATCCTTAAATAACCGTGCCGAGGTAGCTCAGTTGGTAGAGCAGCGGACTGAAAATCCGCGTGTCGGCAGTTCGATTCTGCCCCTTGGCACCATTTTCTTGCTGGAGTAGCTCAGCAGGTAGAGCACGTCACTCGTAATGACGGGGTCCGGGGTTCGATTCCCCGCTCCAGCTCCACTTGCAATGACGCCTACAGCAGGCGCAAGGTCTGACCATCTGACGGGACATCTTGCAGGCATCCGGGGACGCCCGCAAAACCCGCACAAAAACGTGTTTTTCGGGAATCTTGACGAGATGGAAACAAAACAGTCGTTTAGTACTTCCGAAGTAGCGAAATACTGCCATGTCACCGCCGACACCATCCGCAAATGGGCCGAGGCCGGCCGGATACGGGTGTTCAAGACGCCTGGGGGCCACCGCCGGATCCGGCGCGAGGATCTGCTCAAGTTTCTCCAGGAGAACGAAATCCCCATCCATGAAGACTTGGGCACATCTGGCGTGAAGATCCTGATCGTTGACGACGAGAAGGCGGTGGTATCGGTGATCCGCCGCTTTTTGGAGCGGTCGCAGACGGGGTTTGACATCGAAGTCGCCATGGACGGGTATGACGCCGGCCACCAGGTGGCGACATTTAAGCCGGACATTGTTTTCCTTGACCTGCGCCTTCCCGGGATGGACGGGTTCGAAGTCACCCGCCGGATCAAGACCGACCCCCAGCATGCCGGCACCCGCATCATCGCCATGACGGGCTACTATGAAGGGGAAGTCGCCCAGCGGGTTGTCGAGCTCGGCGCACTCCTCTGCCTCCAGAAGCCATTTAGCCCCGACGATTTACGAAGGGCCCTGGCCAAAGCGGGCGTCGAAATTCATTGACGATTGCAGATTGCGGATTGCGGATTGGCTTCCTCCATCTGGGGTCCATCACGTCCGCACTGCCCACCTCGTCCACTTGAGTTGCATTCAGAGAAGATTTGCGCCCGCTTCATTTGCCAGGAGCATCATGTTTCGGCGGCCGACGGGCCTCTGATCGACTACGGTGAACGTTGCGAACTGCGGGTACAGGGGCAGGAGCCATTTGAGGTCTTCCTGCATGATGAACATGAAGGCGGGGGTTGGCTGCTCGAAGTCGTGGGCGAAATCCGTCACGGTTTTTTCGAGCGCCTGCTCGAACGCGCCCGCCAGCTCGGGGTCGACCTCCGCTTTCGCCACGGCCCCATGGACCGCAGAGCGCAACGCGTCGATTTCGGCTGGCACGGGCGAGCCGAGGTTGGCGACGTGCACGTCGGCGACGGCTTTGGCTACGTCTTTTCGCAACGTCCGCTGTTGCCTGGCCATGTCGACGAGATCGATTTTGTGCGGCGTCTCGACGGGGATAAGGTCGGTCAACACGGGGGTGTGGAAGTGTCTGCTGTAGAAGATGTACTCCTCGCGGCTGAACCCGAGCGTGTAGAGCCTGTACTCGATGCCGGTTTTTGAGAGCCGCGTAAGCGGCGCGCAGATCGTGCTCGCACCTTGGTAGGCGTTCATGGCAGGCATGATGGTGGCCGCGGCCAGCACCGAAAGTACGGCGAACTGCCCCGCCATCAAAACGTGCAGCGACGCGCCGCCCGTCTTACGCGCGCGGGCTATCACCCACGCACCGGAGATGACCGCGCATCCGCTGAAAGCCAGCATCACGGGCTTAACGGCTTCACCATATTCGGTAAAGAGCAACGCGGCCGGCGCCAGCCCCAGCGCGATCAGCACGCCCGACCAGGCGTAAGCGGTCCGCCTGCGCCAGACGGCCCGGCGGCTGTCCATAAGATCGAGGACCGCCCGCGCCTCGAGAATGGCCAGCGCCGGAAACAGCGGCAGGACGTACGTGCCCCGTTTTCCGAGCGCAATCGAAAAGAAAACAAACGCTGGCACGATCCACGCCAGCAGCAGCCGCATCTTTTCGTCTTCGCGCCGGCGTCTCCATACCCAGGGCAGCGACCAGGGGAGGAACAGCGCCCATGGCAGCAAGAAAACGGGCAGATTGAGCGCGTAATACCAGGGGGGCTGCATGTGGCTGACGCCGAGGAACAGCCGGCCGACGATTTGGCGCAATGCCTCGGATCCAATTTGTGCGTCGACGCCGCCGCCCGCCGAGATAGCCATCCGGGCCGGTATGAACCATGCCAGGACGACGGCGCAGGCCGCCACAAAGCCGATGAGCCAATGGAGCCGGCGCCGGTCAGCCCGCCGCTTCCAGTAAAACGCGGCGATGAGCAGGGCCGGAAACACGAGGGCAGGCGGGCCTTTTGTAGACAATCCGCCCGCGATGAGCAAGTAGAAGATCGCAAGAAAAAGCGGCCTGCGCGATTCGTGCCAACGCCAGAACACGTAGAGAGAGGCCGTCATCCAGGCCGTGAGCAGCATGTCGGTGCGCACCCAGCGCGCCTCGACCCAGAAAAACGAGGTTGTCGCGAGGATCAGGCCCGACCACAGCGCCACCCGCGCTCCGTACAGGCGCGCCGCCAGCAGGTACGTCAGCAGCACCGTCACCAAAGCCGCCAGACCCGACGGCGCCCGCGCCGAGAACTCCGTCACGTCGCCGAACGGCAGCGCCGCCGCCGCGATCAGCCAGAACAGCAGCGGCGGCTTCTCGTTGTAGGGCTGGCCGTTGATGTGCGGGACCAGGTAGTCGCCCGACTCCATCATCTCGCGGGCCACCTGCCCATACCGTGGTTCGTCGGCCGGCCAGAGGTCGTAGGCCCACGTGCTGATGAAAAACAGGACGGCACTGACCGCCAGCAGCAGCAGCAGATGCAGGTTTTTTTGAGTCATCCGCCGATGATACCACACTCGCCGATCACGGGACGCTTAGGACCTTTGGGATGCCTATTCCTTTGCGCATTTGTTTTACTTACAGCCTATAGCCTCTCAATGGTATCCGTTGTTGGCGTATCGTTCCTGCGCCGCCTCGATCACCATCCTCAGCAGGTCCGCGTACCGCAGCCCGTCCATCCCGGCCATAATGTTAAATTTGCCGTCCCAGCACCACCCGGGATTGGGGTTGACCTCGAGCAGCTTGATCGTTCCGTTGGCGTCCGCGCGGAAATCGAACCGGGCGTAGTCACGACACCCCAGGCGCTCGAACAACAGGTTCGAATAATCAAACAGCGCACGCCGCGTATCCCCGTCAATCGTGGCCTTCCGATACAGTATCTGCGACCAGTACGGCGACTCCGGGTCCCACTTCGACTCGTACCCCAGGATCTCCGGCAGGTCTGCGTCGAGCCCCGAATAATCCACCTCGAGCAGCGGCAGAATGTGATAACTCAGCCCGGGGTTGCCCACGATGCCTACCGAATATTCGGAACCCGGCAGGAATTCCTGAACCAGTAGCGGGCAGCCCCGGAACTGTTCCCGCAGAACCTCGAGGTAATTGATCAATTCCTCCGTGGTGTGCACCACGGCGTCTTTCGTGATACCCACCGACGAGTCGCCGTAGTTCGGTTTCAACAGCGCCGGAAACACCGACGGCAGCGTCGCCGCTTGGTCTTCGGGTGTGAAAAACGTCTCGAGCGGCACCGGGATATCGAGCGACGCCGCCACCGCACGCACGATCGACTTGTTGTAGCACATCCCCAGCGCCGCCGGGCCCGCACCGCTGTACGGTATCCCCAGCATCTCGAGCAACGCCGGTACGTGCAGTTCCTTGAACGCGTCGTTGTTGAACCCTTCGTCGCACAGGTTGAACACAAACTGCGGCGGTTCGGCCCGCAGCCGGCCGATCAACGAGGCGTGGTCGCTCACAAAATCAAACTTGTAATCGCCCAACTCGCCCAGCCCCTGCTGCATTTTCCAGATCGTCTGGTAATCTTCCTCGTTGAACTTCTGGTTCAGCTTGACCCGGTCCACCAGCGTCGGATCGCCCATCAGCACCGTCACCTGCGGGAACAGCGGCCCCCGTTTCGGCTGCATGACCCTCAGTTTCGGCGTGGATGCCGTGATGAACATCCGGTTCGCCATCATCCCAAGGTCCTGACCCCGGTCCGAGTCCGCCGTGATCGCACCGTGGTCCCGGATCCGATCGAAACCCGCTCGCTCGAGAAGCTCCTCGATCGCCTCCCTCGAGTAAAGGCGTTCCGCGTAAAACTGGTCCGCGATCACGCCCCGTTCCGCATGGACAACCACCTCCCGCGAGAGCATCCGCGTCCCGTCCGACGACAGCGACCGCTCCCGGCACACAAAATAGTTCTCGTCGATCCATTCCCACGTCCGCGCGTCGAAATGCGTCCGCATCCAATCCCCGTCGACGAGGTCCATTGCGATCGTCCCGCCATTTACCAGCACCCGCTTCACCCGCTCGAGCACCGCCAGGTCGTCGTCTTCCCGCTCAAAATAGCCAAACGAGTTGCCGAACAGCGTCACGCAATGAAACGAATTCTCCGCAAACCGGAACTTCCGCGCGTCCCCCTCGTGGAACGACACCGGCAGGTTCTCGTGCTTTGCCCGTTTCCGCGCCAGACGGATCAAATACCGCGACCGGTCCAGCCCCGTCACATAGTTGTATCCCCTTCGGGCAAGCTCGAGGCAATGCCGGCCCTGGCCGCAGCAAAGATCCAGGATCCGATCGTTCTTTTCGAGCCCCGAAACACGCGCCAGCATGTTGATCTCTTTGATTGTGTTGCGGTCGTTTTCGACCACGTCGCCGTCCGTCTTCAAATAAATCGAATTGAACAACGTCCGCCACCATTCCGAAGGCAAATGCCGCTCGAGGTCGGGCACCGGGCCGAGCGTTCGTTGTTGCGTCACTGGTTTTGTCATCATCTTCTTGGCCATACGGCTGATTCCCTTACATGTCTTTGTAGGTTGGGTCAACTATCTACACCCATCTTGGTTTTTTGTCCATAACTTTTTTTTGGGATACAATCTCGCGCCTGGTCTTTCCCCCGAAAACGCGCGCACGAGTACGTGCACGGACAAGTTCGGTGGCGAGGGGCAGCCGCCCTTCCGGGGGCTGCATTGATGCGGGATCAGCGGGCGCCGGCGGCCGCGCGCGAGGCGCGCGTTATCAAATCAGGCCCGGCGGTCCGCTCAAAAGACCCGGCGGGCCCAGCACTTCGTTTTGGGCCGGCGCGCCGTGTGGTGCGGCGGGAAACACGCGCGCAAATGTGTGCGCGCAGCGGAAGGCATGCGCCGCCGATATTCGCGGCCGGCGCAGGTGCACGTACAGCGGGTCTAAATCAATCTGGTCCACGTCAGGGTTGCCTCCCTCAGTCCGCTTCGAGCGGAGATCGGCGATAATATGTACCTTGCTGGACGATAAATCAAGCAAAAAATTTGCCCCAGGAAAAATAATTTCGCCCCGCCGTGCAACGCCCCCTCATTTGCCTATCCGCTCGATCCGTCCTATCCGTCCGATCAACTATCCCGCAGCCGCCCGATCTCCCGCCCGATCGCCTCGCGATACTCGAGCAGAAGCTCGAAGTCCATCTCGTAATCGCGCGTCTGCCGCGTGATCTCGTCGATCACGCCGACTTGCCAGCCCGCCACGTTCTCGACCGCCTCGTCCATCAGCGCCTGCGCCCGATCCGCCTCGTCGACGCGCCCCGCCGTCCGCGCCGACTCGATCTCGCCGCGAAGCACGTACAAGGCCCGGTAATCCTCGACACCGTCCCGGTCCGCCTCCCACCGGCGCGACGGCACAACGCTCGTGTCCGTCGGATACACCGCCGAATAGTCCGTGTCGCCCACCGGCCACCAAAGGTCCTCGCCCCGGTACACCCAATAGCCCGCTCCTTCCACGCCCAGCCGCCACGCCAGCCACGCGTAGGACCGGTAATAGCCCAGCGGCAGCAGGTCTTTCCCCGGCCCCGTCGCTTCGTACGCCCAGAAATGCCGCGCGTTCTGCCGGAACCACTCGAGCAGGGCCGGGTCCCGTTTGAGGTGGTTGATCTCCGGCTGCCAGACGTCGATCAGGCCTTTGAACTCGTCCAGGTACTCCGGCCGCACGCCGCCCGCCGGGTCCGCGTACACCATCGCTTCGATGTCCGCCCGCTTCACCATCTCCGCAAATTGTTTGAGTTGCGCCACCTGCGTTGCTCCCGTATTCCACGGCTCGTCGATCGGATAAAATGCCCACTGGCTGTATGGGAAGCCGCGTTCCCGCAAATGCGCCGCCAGCTCACGCACCGCCGTCCGGAACCCGTTGAAATACGGTTCCGACTCCGCGGCCGGGTTCACGCCTTCCGGCCACTTCCGCCCGGGTGGCGAACCCCACAGCATCGTGAAATACCCCGGCACGCGCTCGAGCCCGGCGTCGAACGCCGTCCAATCGATCTCACCCGCCAGGTTGCCGTTCTCGTCCACCGGAACCGCCGGCAGGCCCGGGCCGTAAATCACATTGACCCCGTGGTCGATCATGTCACGCACCGACTGATCCGACGCCACAGATGGATCAAAACTCGACCAGTTGATCTTCTTGAACACGTCCACGGGCAGCGCCACAGGCCACACCTCGATCTCGAGCGACACCGGCGCCACGGTCGGCTGCCGCGTCAGGTCGGCCAGGTACAGCGTCATTTCGTGCGTCCCCGGCTCGAGCCCGTGCGTGTCGATCACCAGCCAAACCTGCCGCGCCTCGCCCGGCGCAAGCGTCACCGACCTCGACAAATCGAGTCCCGGCAACGCGTCGAACACGCGATCCGACCTGCCCGAACCCACCGGAATCAGCCGGCGGAACGTCACACGCCGCGCCAAGTCCGGGTCGGGCTTCGGCGACTGGCTCGCCTGCGGCTCATTCCAAGCACACCGCACGTCGATTGTCTCGCCGGTGACGTTCAGCAGCGTCAGCGCAACGTCTTCAAACTCGTTGCCATACGCGCTTACCGCCACGTTCACGGGCGCCTCCAGTTTCGTTGGCAAATCCGAAGGATCAAACTCGTCCCACGGGTTCGCGTCCTGCCAACACACAAAGCTGCCCCGGTTCCCCCCGTGCCACCATTCAGCCAGCAGCCCCGCCCGCGCCTTCAGGTTCCCCGCCCGCTCCCGCAACCCCGTAGCCGCTTCCGCCACCGCCTCGTTGTTGTGGTGCGGGCGTCCCGCCTGCAAGTTGTGGTGCGGGCGTCCCGCCTGCACGGGCTTTTGTTGCAGATCTCCCGCCTGGGTCGGTGGGGTCGAGCTCCCGCTCGACCGTCCCTGTTGCAGATCTCCCGCCTGCACATCCGCCGCCGCCAGCCCCCGCACCATCTCCGCATCCGCCTCCAGCAACCTCAGTTCGCGCCGCAACGCCACGGCCTGCGGAGCGCTCTCACCGATAACGCCCACCGCCGCCTCGACCGCCGCTGCCACCCGACCCGTATCCCAGGCACCCGGCTCTGTCGGCGCCACTTGCCGCACAACGACAAACACCGGCCCGTCCGGCGCCGGCGCCGCCTTGTGCATGCTCACGGCCACAGTCGAATTGCCCCCCGAGTTCAGCCACACCTCGACCTCCGCGCCCACGGCCCCAGGTTTCAGATTTACAACCCGCGTCTCCGCGGGCCCCGTCTCCGGCTGCACCCGAACCTCCAGACACGCCTCCGCCGGAACAGGATCCGTCCACGACAATCTCCACATGTTCTTGCCCCAGTGCGCCTCATCCGCTTCGATCTGGACGACCGCTCCACCACTCTCCACCGGCCTCCGGCCACCGTCAACAGAACCGGCCACCGGCCACTGGCCACCGGCCACCATCCCCGGCGCGCCCGACATCCGGCTGTCGCCACGCAACGACGGCCACCCGACACGCCCCGCGCCGTCCCACGTCAGCGCAATCAACTGGTTCGGAGTATCAGTTGCGACGATAACTTCCAGCTTCCCGTCGCCGTCCAGGTCCGCCACAGCCGTGCCGGCATTCGCCCCGCCGCCCCGCTTCATCGCCTGCTTCAACACGCCCGCGTCGCTTACGACATAAAAACAGTTCCCCGTCTTTGGATCCGTTCCCCTGCACCCTGCCAGGATCTCGACATGCCCGTCGCCGTCCACGTCCGCGACAGCCGGCGCCCAAAACACCCCCCGGCCCGCCAACTCGATTTGCCAACGCCGCGACCCATCCGGATTGTCGCAATACAGAAAGTTGCCCTTGTCCGCGTGGAACACCTCGAACCGCCCGTCCCCGTCGATGTCGGCCACGGCGTTCGACACGTAGCTCTGCATATAGTCCTTTGTGCGCCACACGTAACCGCCCGTGGTCGCGTCCAGCGCCATCAGGCACGTTGCGCTCCCCACGTTGCTCCGGGTGATCAGCAACTCGCGGCTGCCGTCTCCCTCGAGATCCGCGATGTTCGGGCCCGACCGCCCGTACGGCGCAAGCTCAAAATACCGCCAACGCATCCGCCCGTCCCCGTCGAGGCAGTAGATATGGCCGTTGTCCGTCCCGTAGAAGATTTCCGGTGCGCCGTCGGCGTTGCCGTCGGCCACGGCTATCCCGCCGACCCGGAACTTGTCTCCGAAAAACCTCCACAACGTCTCGCTGTCTGCACTCAGGCAATACAGCCAGCCGTTGTCGAAACCCACAAGCACTTCCATCCCCGCCGACGGCATCACGTCCGCGGCCACCAGGTTTTTGTATCCGCCCGCCGACGGCGCCAGGCTCATCGTCCGCCATCGCACCTCGCCGCTCGAGCCGTAGCACACCACCACCGCGTCGATCCGCGCCGCTACCAGTTCCGCAGCACCGTCCCCATCCAGATCGCCTACCGTTACTGGCGTCGCAAACGACACCTCTTCTTTCGCCGTCCACACCACCTGCCCCTTGCCGTCGATCACCATGATGCTGTTGCCCACGGCCACCGCCACGGACGTCGCGCTCGTCTCATCCGGGTATAGCGTCGGCGAGGAAGCCGGACCCTCGAGCGGAACGGTCCATTCCACTCGCTCAGCACCCGCGCCCGCCGCCAGCCCGCACAATACAACAAAAATCAGCAGTGCCCGCTTCATCACGCCTCCTTGATTCTCCCTTGACGCCGCCGAGGGTCTTCAACCATACTGGTTTCCACGACGGATGTAAAACGATGTAATGCGACAGCAAGGGTGTGCCTTAAAAGCTCGATGAAATCCCGGAGGGATTTGACAATCGTCAGCCCAGGGTTGCTCCAGACCCGCTAGGGTCTGGACCTACCCTGGGATTCCGGATCATACCGTCTCTACCCCGGAAGGGGTTGGACAGCAAAGGGAACCACGTGAAAAACGCATTGTTTCTCTCATTACTGTTGTTGTGTGCCTCGTCCGCGCACGCCGTCATGGCCGGCGCGGCCAGGGCCGACATCACGCCCGATCCCGCGAAGTACCGCGTGCCGCTGGCCGGGTACGGCGCCCGGATGGGCAAGCCGGCAACCGGCATCCACGATCCGCTCCACGCCAGGGTGCTGGTCCTCAAAGACGGCGGCCGCCAGTTGGCGCTGATAACCTGCGACCTCCGCTCGATCACGCCCGAACTCAAACGGCTGCTAATCGAGAAGATCTCCGCGCAAGGGTTCACCGCCGACAACGTGTTCATGTCGGCCTCGCATACCCATGACGGGCCCTCGATGTATCCAGAACGGTTCTGGCAGATGCAGTTCGGCAAATACGATCCCGCCATCATGGAAGTCATGAGCGCCGCGATCGCCAAGGCGGTCGCCGAAGCGGTGGCAACCGCCGCGCCCGTTAAAGTCGCGTTCGCCGAGACTACGGTCCCAGGATTCGCCAATAACCGCCGGTGGGGGTATGACACCGACGCCCGAACCGCCGCCGGCGAGTCGCCGCTCATTAGCGAGAACCTCTGGCTGATGCGACTGGATAAGCAGGACGGCTCGACCCTCGCCGTTCTTACCCATTTCGCCACCCATCCAACCATCCTCGGCGCCGACAACATGCTCATCTCCGGCGACTGGCCCGGCGCATTCCAGCGCGAAATGGAACGGGCGTTCCCCGGCACCGTCGCCCTTTATATGAACGGCGCCGAAGGCGATCAATCCCCAAAAGGCGCGCAAGGCGACGACCCGTTCGCCCGCGTCGAAGACTTCGGATCGCGTCTCGCCAAGGTTGCCGCGGCCGCTGCCAAAGACCTCACGCCCAAGGACGATCTCGTCTTTTCGATCGCGCGCAAGATGATCCCGCTGCCTGAGTTCAATTTCCCGCAACAGGCCAAGGAGAAGTACGCCAAATATCTCGATGCGGCGATGGAAGCCCTCCCGCGCGAGGTCGAACTGCAAGAGGTCCTGTTGGGCAACACCCTCCTCGTCGGCCTCCCCGGCGAGCCCCTGCTCGTCTGCGCAAACGAGGTGCGTGAGAAAGTCCAAGGTTTTCCCCGCGTTCTTACCGTCGGCCTCGCCAACGACTACATCGGCTATATCGTTACCCCAGCCGAATGGGCTCACGGCGGCTACGAAGTCGAGAGCCGTTCCTATTACGGACCCAACCTCGCCGGCCACCTCGCCACCCAAGCCGCGGCGCTTGCCCTTTCATTGAAATAGTGTCAGGCTTCAATCACGTTATGGGGCAACCCGCTCCGGCCACCAACTTTGTCTTAGGTCACGATACTCCACGGGTGGTTGGAGGCGCATGTCCGCCGCGAGGTGGTATGAGAGTTTCCCTTTCAACTGAGTCCCGTCCAGCACCGCCTCCCCGATCAACCACCCGGCATCGAAGGGCTTTGGTTCACCGCCGCCATTCGACAGCAGCGCGGTGAAATAAAAACCTCCGCCGAAACTGTAGAAATCAACCACGGGCAGAATCTGGCCGTTGTTCCGGTAAGAGCAAACCAGACCGCCGTCGTGTTGTTGTATCTCGATCCTGGCAGCACCTGTCCTTGCCGGCCAATCCCATGTTCCCGTCAAGTCGACTTTGTCGCGCCGCATTTCCCACGCCTCCGCCTTGTATTGACCGAGATCCGTCCATGCACCGAACGTCCCTCGAAGGATGTCCCCGTCTGCCCTCCCGTCGAAGCTTATTGTGATGTCCCTGTCGGGGTGCCTATCAGAGCACCAAAAGCGCAGATGATCGCCCGACAAGTCGACTTGAGCGTATCCCTCTATGGCTTTTGTGCCAGAAAGCTCAAAGCGCGCGCCCTCAATCGAGGACAGCCGCTGGCACAGAACCAGTTTCAGGTCTTGTGTTCCCTTTTCCGTTATAATTTGCCCGTGCCACACACCCGCAACCGGCGCCGGCACGTGCCACATAAAAACCTTGGCGCCGTTGAAGTACGGTTCCTCCTTTGTGTCGTAATCGGGAACGTGCGGATTGGTGACTCCCCATGGCGTAAGACTTCCGAATCCGTACATACCAAGAATTTTTGTCCGCACGGTCAACTCTTTGTCAGGCGGCCATTCTCCCATGGCAAACTGGTTCGAAACGATGCGCGTGCCTGGCTTTAGTGTCGAGACCAGCTTGGGCCGAAGCTTGATATTTGCGTCATGGCCCAGGTACAGGACGACTACCGTGGCATCGTGAAAATCGCTGGAAAACAAGTCCTGTTCGAAAAACTCCACCCGGTCGGCAACGCCGGCCTTTTCCGCATTCAGCCGGCTTTCCTGAATATGTTTGGGATTATTTTCAATGCCAACGGCGCGGCGGCATCCAAAATCCTGCACTGCGGCTATGACAACACGGCCATCGCCCGACCCCAAATCATAGACCACATCGTCCTTCCCCACATTTGCCAAGAATAGCATGTCCCGCACGGCTGCTTCGGACGAGGGTACATCGGGAATGTACAATGCGCGAATGTTCGCTCCATTGGACAAATCGTATTGCTCGGCAACAACAACGCCTTCAAATAGTGTAACTCCACTGATTAAGAACAGCAGACACATCTTGCGCATGATCCTGTCCCCCGCTTTTGCACATCATCCATGTCCCATTGTAAAATTCGCACTCCGCAGTTGACCAGACTCCGGTCTACAGGCTCCAGACCATAATCACCACCATCCGTCTCGCCGGCTGGCCTTCTCCGCCGTATCATAAACCGCCTGGCAATGATCGAGCGGGGTTCGCGGCGGCAGGTTGTTGCCCTCCTGCAAGACAAACCGCCCGCCCTCGAGCACGCCCGACTGCAGGATCCGTTCCGCTTCCGCGGCCAGTTCATCCCGGCTATCTCCGACAAACAACTGCACGCGCGGCCCGCCGTATATGGTCGATTCCGTTCCCAACTGCCGGCGCAGTTCCGCGAAATCGAGCGGAAACCCCGTGTCGTATACCGTCACGCCCAACTCCTGCCTCACCACCGGCAACAGGCGCTGGACGTGGCCGCACAGGTGAATGCTGCGCGCCTCCGCCGTGGCGAATTCGCCGTAAAGCCGCTTGTGCAACGGTAGCACGAACTCCCGGTACTGCTCGACCGACAGCAGTTCGATCGCGTCGTCCGCCGTCACAAAACTGTCCTGCGGCATGGGGATCTCGAGCCGGTCGCGCCACGACCGCATCCGCTCCGCCGTCGCTTCGTACACGTATTCGAGCAACTCGCGCGCATACTCCGGGTCTTCGAGCAGGTCCCGGCACAGTTCCGTCGCCCCGCGCAACGACGCCGCAACCGTGAAAACCCCGTCCGTCCCGGCAAACGGCGACGTCTTTACCGGTGCCACCGGTATGCCGAGAAACGTCCAGCCGCGCAGCCGTTTTTTGTCCCACGTGTTGATGAAATGGAACCACCGCTCCGTCCACGCCCCCGCGAACGGGTCGGGGATGCCCGCGTCGAACAGCATGCGTTTGTTGTCGTCATCGAGGATGGGCGTCGTGTCCGGCACTTGGCCGTCGCGGTAGTGGACCGGGCAACCGAACCACGCCGCCTCGTAAAGGTTCTGGAAATCCACATGGACCGGCCACTGCACGGGCAGGCCTTTCTCGTGGTCGCCCGGCAACATAAACCGGCACCAGTACTGCCACTCGAGGACCACCTGCGCCATCACCTCGGGGTCGTGCATGTACTCCTGGTACGACATCCCGCATTTGTTGTACGACTCGTCCAACATCAGCATCCGCGGGTTCGTGTTGAACCGCACCGGCACGCGCTCGTGCCGCCCCTCGCGAAACGCCGCCCACAATGCCGCCGCCCGCCGGTTATGCGCGTGCGCGCGCGCGCCGTGAAAATCCTGCTGCGCCAGGTCGGGCAGGTTGAACAGCATGATTCCCGCATCCGTGGCCATCTCTCCCTCCTCAGGAATGCGCCTTCGCAAGTACCGTCTACTTCAGTTCATCGAGCGCCTTGCGGGCTTCCTCGATACTTGGGTCGAGTTCCAGCGCTTTCTGCAGATGTTTTATTGCATCTTCCCGCCGTCCCAGCCGCGTCAGGTTTTTCCCGTGCGCCAGCCGCGCTCCCGCCGAGTTCTCGTCCCGCTGGACGGCGGTATAGAAATGCTTCTCCGCCTCCTCGTACTTCCCCTGCGACGCCAGCAGTCTGCCCAGCGCCAGCGGTGCGTCCACGCTGCTGTTATCAATCTGCGACGCCTGCCCGTACTCGGCCGCCGCTTCCTCCGTCTTGCCCAGGTGTTCCAACGCCAGCCCGAGATAATAGTGGGCCTGCACGCTCCGCCGGTCCAGATCAACCGCCTGCCGGAACGCCTCCGCCGCCTGTTCCGTCTGGCCGCGCTCGAGTTTCACCCGGCCCAAGCCAACCCGGGCCGCCGAGTGTTTTCCGTCCAGCCGCAGCGCCTCCGCGAATTCGGCCTCCGCCTCATCGAGACGCCCCGCGCCCATATAAACCGTCCCAAGCCGGGCGTGCGTTTCCGCCACGTCCGGCGCCGCCGCCAACGCCTCCTTGTACGCCGATATCGCCTCGTCCCGCCGCTCTTGCAGCGAGTACACAAGCCCCAGATCCGACAACACCTCCGCCAACCCCGGGTGCGCCGCCACCACGGCTTTCAGCGCATCAACCGCTTCCGGGAGTTTTCCCTGTTGCGCCAAGGCCAACCCAACCTTGTGCCCGGCCACCGAATCTTTGGGGTTACCGGACAATGCCGACCGGTAGTAGGCTTCCGCTTGTGCCCAGAGGTCTTTCGCCGCGTAGACGTTGCCCAGCGCCACCAGCGTGGCCGTCTGGTTGGGATCCATTCGCAACGCCTGGCTTAACGCGCTTTCCGCGTCGTCCAACTCGCCCCGCCGCAGCAACTCCCGGCCCAAGGCGAGGTTTGCGGGGCCGCTGAACGGGTTCGCCCGAACCGCCGCCTTGTAACTCTCCAGCGACTTGTCATGGTTGCCGGACGCCGCGTGACCTTCACCCTTGCCAAGCAGGGCGTCGGCCTGAGTCGCTTTCTGCGCTTTCTGTTGGCGCGAATTGGCCTCGGTCTGCACAACCCGCGCGGCGGGCGGCTGGTCCTGCACCGCCGCCGGAGGCTTTTCACAAGACGCCGCAATCAGGCCCGCCAAACAAATCAAGTTCATGTACTTCATGCGTTTACATTAGCCCAAACGGCTCATCAGCGTCCAACAAGAGGTCCAGGCCGGCTAGCCCGGCCGATGCGCCAACCGCTCCGACTCCTCCCATATATATAGGAAAGTTGTTGCTCTTTTTGGGGCTGTGCGGCGGCGTTTTGGGCATTGAGATTTGCGAAACAAGGGGGATTTGATTGACAAAACGAGCCGGTAGCATACTAGTAATGCGCAAATTGCCGCGACAGGCTGGGGCACCGTTTTTCGCCTTGATGCTTGAGGTGGTGCTGCTTATAATGGCCGCGTGGGTTACAGGCCAACTTAACGCGAAAGGAAGGGGTCCCATGACACAACCATTTAAACTCGGCTTTATTGGCGCAGGCTTTATTGCGAATTTTCAGGCGAAGGCGCTTTTGGGCGTGCGCAATGTTGAACTTTCGGGCGTTTATGCGCTGAAAGGGGCGGAACAGCTCCAGGCAGTCTCGAAGAAAAGCGGACTGGGCGACTGCACCGTTTACGCCAGCGTAAAAGAGTTGTGTAACCACTGCGACGCGGTGGCGGTGTTTGCGCCGAACTACGTGCGGCTGGAGATCGTCAAGGAGATCGCGGACGCGGTGAAGGCGGGTGCGCCACTCAAGGGCATCATCTGCGAGAAACCGCTGGGCCGGACCGTCGCGGAAGCCAGGGAACTGGTCGCGCTGGCGAAGAAAACGAAACTGCCGACGGCGTATTTCGAGAACCAGATCCATATGAAGAGCATGAAGGCGCAACTGTTGCAGCTTGCCCCGCAACAGCGTGCGATGGGCCCGTTCTCGCTGGCCCGGAGCGCCGAGGAACATGGGGGCCCGCACGAAGGCTGGTTCTGGGACCCGACGCGGCAGGGCGGCGGCGTCCTTTCGGACATGGCGTGCCACTCGATCGCGGCGTCCTGGTACATCCTGACACCCATTGGCAAGCCGGTAACGTTCCTCGAGCCGGTGTCGGTCAGCGCCGAGACGGCGTTGCTGAAGTGGGGCCTGCCGGTGTGGCGCAAAAAACTGCTGGAGCGGATGGGGGTCGACTACGGCAAGACGCCCGCGGAAGATTTTGCCACGGGCATCGTCACGTTTAAGAATCCCGAGACGGGCCAGCGCGTCATGGCCCAGTTCACAAGTTCGTGGATGTATGACAAGCAGGGGCTCCGTCTCTATATGGACGCGCTCGGGCCGGGTTACGCGTTCGAGATGAACAGCCTCCAGACGCCGCTCAACATCTTCATCGGCGACGATGCGGCCGAAGCCGTCGCTGACGCTGAGACGGCGCTCGAAAAAGCCACCGCCACCCGCGGCCTGCTCGCCGTCGAAACCAACGAAGCCGACCTCTATGGGTACACGGACGAAAACATCGATGCGGTAAGCGCGTTCAGCCAAGGCAAGGACGCCCTGCTCAACTGGGAGTACGGCCTTGAGATCACGAAGCTCTGCCAAGCCGCCTACATGGCCGCCGAACTCAAGAGAACCGTCGACCTCACCGACCCCGCCACCCAAAAACAACTCGACTCCTACGTCTCGCTAATCGCCCAGGGCCGAGGCGGAGAGATATTGTACTAAAAATAAACGGTGACTGTCCCTATTTAAGCCGTCCCTATTTAAGCCCCATTTAAGCCCAATTGCACTGTAGGTCAGGACCTGGGGTGCGGGGCGACTACGCGTTGCCAAAACGCGTTTATTGCCAGCGGAGACAATAACGCTTGCTAGCATGGTAATTTGTGGGACAATCGGCATGGAGCGGCACTGAAGTAGAGGGGCTCTTTCTGTGGCAATCCACTGTTTAGCGTTGTGTTTGTTGGTGTTTTTGACACCCTTTACTTCGGTAGCCGCTCCGGCTTTTAACAAGGTTGAGTTGCGACAAGCTTTTCAGAATGCTCAACAGTCACTGACCCTTGACAGACCGATACTCTACCAATACGAAAGCCTGACCAGGTTTGATGACACACGGACCGGGAAAGAGAGGAGCGGGGAGAACGTTGCAAAGGGGCAGGTGTACGAGGATGCGAGCCGCATTTCGTTCACCGAGGATCTGTGGCAACTCGAAAAACCAGAGCGAAAACACCTGAGATACCACAAGGTGTTTTGGGACGGGAAAAGATGTGTGGAGTGGCACAGGGATTTCGTTGAAAAAAACAACGATATGGTAGGGGGGCTTTCCCACGACACTTCAGAGTTTGAGGTCTGCCGGGCCGATTCGAGCTACGGGTCATTTATGCGTGGCCAGGCCAACTTGCGTCAACCCGGTTCCCGTACGTGGTTTGATGTTTTTGATGCGGCAATCGACGAGTGGAACGTGTCGGAAACGGTGGTGGACGGAGGAACAGGCTGGTCAATTCGTATCCCGTCGGACAGCCCCGACACCACGTATGAAGCAAGATTTTCAACAGACGAAACGGGGCTCAAGCTTGTTCAATTCTGTGTCTCAACTGTAGGCCTGCCGGGCGCCCCATATAAGACATTTACGACCACTTTTACCCCGCTTGAATATCAGATGCTCGATGGCGTGAAGGTGATCAGCAAAGGCCAGCTTGAAGAAGTGGCTACGTACGCGGAAGGCGGCGAATATCGCTATACCGTGGTTACGACGCGCAGTGACATTCGTATCGATCCCGCCGTAGATACAGGCCCGTTCTTCGCGCTTGATGCCCCGGACGGAACGCGCATGACGGACTTTTCGTTTACGGGTATCGCTTATCGAGTCGTGGGCGGACAACTGAGGGTGGACTATCAACCTGCCCTTGTGGAGGCGCTCAAAGATTCGGTACGCGAGGTCGCCGGCGATCCATCGCCAGAGAACTCGGGGCGCCAGCCTGAAAACGTGGAGCGGATAGAAGCTGGCTCAGCCGCTGGGCATGGCGGAACAGGAATGAGTAAGAGACTCGTGGTCCTGATAGTCCTTGCCACAGTGGTGTCTGGACTGCCCGTCGTTGCGTTTTTGCGGGGGAGACGCAAGGAGAGGGGGAGAGGTTGAGGGTGGGATCACTAAACGGGGGGCGTATTCAATCGTAATAACTAGAATAACTAGGAATTAATAACTATGGTAAACGGGTAAACGGGGACAGTGGAGCTGGTGAAAAAGTCCTTGACGCCTCGTCGTTAATTTGATCAACTTGGATTGCGGAAGGGAGGGGCAATGCAGTCCAGGAAAGATCGGTGGCAGGAGGATTTGTTTATCGCGTCCCCATTGCGGGATTTGGTTCCGGAGGACCATATTCTGAAACGGGTGGACCGGATTGTGGATTTGTCATGGCTGCACGATTTGGTCAGCGGGTGTTATTGCCAGGACAACGGCCGCCCGAGCATCGATCCGGAGTCGGCCTTGCGGCTGATGTTGGCGGGTTTTTTCGAGGGGATTGTGCAGGACCGCAGGCTGATGCGGCGCGCGCAGACGGATCTGGCGTTTCGCTGGTTTGCCGGCTATCGGCTGGATGAGCCTCTTCCGGACCGTAGCAGCTTGACTCGTATTCGGCAGCGCTGGGGAGAGGCGCTGTTCCACGCCGTGTTTAAGCGTACCGTGGCACAGTGCGTGCAGGCGGGGCTTGTCAACGCCGACACCGTTCACATCGATGCGACGCTCATCCGGGCGGACGTGAGTTGGGACAGCATCACCACGCGCCATGTTGATGACGTGCTCGATGCGAACCGCGAAGAAAACGACGTGCTCGATGACGAGATGCCGCCGAACCCGCCGAAGGGAACGCGAGGAAGGCCGAACATCGCGACGCCCAAGCCGAAGAAGTTCAGCCCAACCGACCCGGATGCCACGATGGCCACGTCATGCCAGCAATACCATTTGGAGCCGACGTACAAGCAGCACACGGCGGTCGAAGACAGCAACGGCATCATCGTCGACATCGCGGTGACCACAGGCGAAGCCAGCGAGGGCAAGGACCTGCTGGCGCAGCTCGACCGAATTGAGGCCACGGTCGAATGTCCCGTGAAGACGGTAACTTGCGATGCGGGGTACGCGCACGGAACGAATTATGCCGCACTTGAGGCACGGAACATCGACGCTGTTATCCCACCGCAAAACACAGCGGCACGCAAAAAGGGAACCCAACACATTCCCGCGCGCCGCTTCAAATACGATGCGCGCAAAGACCGCGTGAAATGCCCCGCCGGAAAGACCCTTCATCGAACCCAAACGCTCGCGGCCGGCAACGCCATCATTTATCGCACCCGCTCATGCGACTGCCAAACCTGCCCGCTGCGCCCGCGCTGCATCTCACCGAACGCCAAAGTCCGCACCATACGGATCGGGGAGGGATTCGCCGCACTGCTCCGCGCACGCAGACGCAAGGAAAAGGGTTGGGATGAATCGACGCGCGAAACGTATTCGCGTCACCGGTGGCGCGTGGAAGGCGTGCACGGCAGGGCCAAAACCCACCACGGACTACGGCGCGCAGCCCAACGCGGCCTGGCCAACGTCCGCATCCAAGCCTACCTCACCGCCGCCGCCATGAACCTCAAAAGGCTGGCGCAAAGCCTTAACATCGGGCTTGAACGCCTCAATCGGCTCCTACACACCCTCACGCGCGGCCAAGTCGCCGTTCAGATCGTTATCCGCATGCCTCAAGGGATTCCAGCGTGATTACCCCGACAACAATGAAACGTCGACAAAAGGGGAGGGTTTTTCACCAGCTCCACTGTCCCCGTTTACTGCCAACCGGTACTTCAGCCAGTCGCTCCGACTCAATCCCGACCAACCCGACTTGATACAGATGCTTGTGGGCAACCGGAATTCGCCTCCGGCCGCTGCCATCCCGCAACTGCCTGGGTTTCCAAAAATACTCGGCATACCGACACCGGAAACGCCGGCTGGTATGCCCGACACGTAATAGTGGCTTGCACACGGCATTCACGGATGTCCTGGGATCGTCAACTTTTTCGCCGGCTACACTGTCCCCGTTTACCCCCGTTTACCTCTCTCACTTCAGAACCACTTCGCGTCCTTCCTGGAGGGAGTTTTGAGAGCAGGAAGCGACGTAATGTTGTGCAGTTCAAGCACATTGCGCCATTTGTCCTCCCCGAGACCATCTTGTAGGTTAGCCGTTGCGGTATCAAGAACAAAATAACCGGTCTTGCCCCTTAGTGTTTCCGAAACATCAGCCATGTTTTCATCGCTCACATATCCAGTTACTATACTTCCCATGACAGCATACTTTTGGACCGTTCGCCCAACAACGAGGAAATCTCGTTCGTTTGCTATCGTATAAGCCCCTTTCGAGGTGCGCCAGAGCTCATACTCGTTGGGAAGAGCGATCCTGTAGTCAGGATGCAGAAAACAACAACAGAGTAGCAAAGGAAATGCAAGCACTACGAGTACACGCCACCCGTAGCTAATCGGGCGATAGCGGTTCATGTTGTACAGCCTCAGAAGTTAATTGTCTTTCTTTTTATGAACTCGATAATGGTACCCTTCATCTTATATGGAGTACCATCGAGAACGTTCCAATTAATGCCAAACCTGCTAAGGTCAAAAAGATCATTGAAGTCGTCTTCAATGGTGACAGCACATATGCAGCCATAGCGGACCCTGCGGCTCTGGCACATTATCTTTCCACCGCGCATTCAATGACAAGGACACGAACCGCCATTCACGAAAGCGGGAAATAACGATCGAAAACCAAGCCACCAATCGACCTTCAACAGCCAATCGCACAATGTTCTGAGCATCGGTTGAGTTTCTTCACCATACGCCATCTAACCTTCACCCTGACTCCGCTTCTCGTGGCATTGCATCTTTTCGGGAAGGCTCTTTGAGGGCAGGAGGAGAGGAAATGCCGCGCGATGCTAGAGTTTCTCGCCACTCTTGTTCGCTGAGGCCGTCCTGCAACGCTCCCGTCGCTGTATCAAGGACAAAATAACCTTCCTTGCCCATTAATCCAGAATGGTCCTCTACTCCTTTGTGTGTTACAAGACCGGTCACTATGCTACCCTTCACGGCATACTTCGTGACGGTAAGCCCAACCACCAAAGCACGCCGTTCGTTCGCAATGGTGTAAGCCCCACTCCATATGCGGACAAGTTCGTAATCATTGGGAAGCGCGATGCCATAATCACCTTTCCAGAAACATCCACACACAGGCAGCAGAACTGCAAGCACCATGCCTGCGGCACGATGGTATTTCCCTCCTCGACAAGTCTTCACATCAAGATACCTCAAAAGCTAACTGTCTTCTGCTCCACAATCTCGGCTGCAACTCCCCACATCTTATAGGGTTTGCCAGCACGACAAGAACAACCGTATGTCTCCTGTACACTCCAAGGGTCTTGTATAATTGGGGACAGTGGAGCTGGTGAAAAAGCCGATGCCGACGACGATACACCCATTCCGTCCCTCTGTAAGTCGTGTGTTTCCAACATGCCCATTTCGAAGCTTGCCGACATAAAGGGCTGATTGGGGACTTTTTCACCAGCTCCACAGTAACCGTTTATTTGATATCTGCCTTATTTGTTGAAGCCAGAGCCATTCGTGACAGTTCCTATTTACCTATATTTACTCCCTATTTACTTCCACATGTCAAGGTCTCAGCCGCCTCAGTTGCGGACTTCCAAATCCACGGCAGCAGACTGTCCGGGCTCGAGCGGGAGGTCGCGGTAGTCGAATCGGTTGGCTTCCACGCCGGCCATCACGGCGGGCGTGGTCATGTCCTGTCCCGCGCCCACGACAACCGCCGCAATTACGTAGTTGCCCGGCAGCAGACGCTCGAAAAGGAAAGGCCCGTCCTGTGTGAGTGTTTCCGAACGCACGATGCCATAGGACAGGAGCCTGTCGAGAGACTCGAGAGTGATGGTGCCCGGGGCCCACGATGCGCCCGCGAGCGCCACGTACGCCCGCTCGCCCTGGCCGATTCCCCTGACCTCACCGGAGACAACGCTGCCTGCCAAATCAAAATCGGCCCGTGCCGTTTCGCCGGCCCGCACTTCGACGGCCATCGTCTGCCAATAAAATTCCGGCGACTGCATGATGTACGGCGGATTCAGACAGTGCACCTTTACGGCCACCTTGTAGGAGCCTTCCGCGAGTTCGTCGAAAAAGAAGGTTCCATCAGGACCGGTTCGCTCTTCATCGGCTGCTTCCTCGTTCTCCGCTCCTGCCGAAGACAGGCACACCTTCATGTGGACCTGCGGCTGACCGTCAATCAGAACCTGGCCTGCCAGGCTGCCGGCGCCTGTGCGGCCGATGTCGATGTCCAGTGGGGTCGTCTGGCCTGCGGTCACTTCGACGGGCTCTTTGATGACGCTCCAGGTAAGGCCATCCGTCCTGTGTACCTCGACGTATCCCTGCCCGGCCAGCACGAGCGGCAATCGGTAATACCCGTCGGGACCGCTGGTAGTCGATTCCACAATTCCCCGGCCCTTGTCAATAGCCGGTTTTACCCCAGCCCTTGGCACCGGCTTTCCGTGCGAGGTGATGAAACCCTCGATCGCGCCAAACCGCGAGGTGTCGACGACCAGCCGGGCGTGGGTCGTCTTGCCTTCCTGCACGACCGCCTCAGCCTCCCCGAGTTCGTAGCGCGAGGTCAGGATCTCGATGGTGTAGTTCCCCGGCAGCATCGGCGGCGAGAGGAATGTGCCGTGGCTATCGGCACGGATGTAGATATCCGTGGGCACCCGATCGCTAGCGAGGGACTGCGGGAGGTCCTGCCCAAGCTGGTTCGATGAGCCGCTTTCAGGCGTTGCGAAAACAAAAGCGAACTCGATTGGCTCGCCCGCCCCGTCGACCACTTCGCCCTCCAGTCGCCCGGACTCCCGCAACCGCAACTCGTGCTCGCGGTCGTATGGGCTCACCGGCCCGGCCAATTCGCTCATCATGCCGCCATAGCCGAATGCCTGCAGGTAAACCACCGGCAATTGTTCCGGAGTGTACAACCGAAACTTGCCGTCGTTTCCGGAGATCGCCGACAGTTCTTCCGCGCCCACTGTAAACCTGCCCACCACGGATGCGCCGGCCACGGGCGCCCCCTCCGAATCCAGAACGATTCCTTTCACCGCCAACATTTCCTTCAATTGGAAATCCACCCCGCTCTTCACCGCTCCCGGTTCAACATTAAGCGTGACTTCGGCCGGCAGGTACTCGTCTTTTTCCGCGGCGGCTTTCACCTCACCCACGGGCACGCCGTCCAGCACGTACTCTCCGTTGGCCTGGGTCGTGGTGGAAGCGAAACTTCCCGCCTGTTCCGCCTTCACGGTAGCCTGGGCGATACCGCCGCCCGTTGCAGCCTCAGTCACGCGCCCCGCGATGCGGGCGCCGCGCACGACGTGCACGTCAAGATTCGTCACCTCGTTTTGCACCTGGACGCGCACGGGCTCGCGAAGCACATACGGCGACGCATCCTTGCGGTCGCGCCGGATCGTAAGGTCGTATTCGCCCGCCGTCAGTCCGCCTATATAAAACCTGCCGCCCGGCTCGACATCGGCCAGGAACGGCCTTACACCCGGCAAAGGTTGCGACACGACGAGCCTAAAACCCCCGACTCCCGCGCCGTCAGGCCCAATCACCCGGCCCATAATGGCGCAACCCCGGCTCAACCGTATTACGACGTCCATGGTACCGGTCTCAAAAGGCCCGCCGCGGGAGAACTGGTTACCCGTGCCAAGAGCCAGCACCTCGTAAAACCCGGGTTCCAGGTGTTCGAACAGGAAGTGGCCCGACCTGTCGGTTACGATGGTTGTCTCCGACCTCGCCTTCGCGGTGACGAACGCGTCCCGTACCGGCGCGCCTTCCTCGTCCACCACGACACCGCCAAGCGGTTCGGCCGGCCGCATCACCACCTCGACATACTGTTCGCGCAGGTGGAGGTTCAGCCGCACGTCTTCTTCGCCGAAAAGGCCCGGTTTCAGCGCCCATACCCGGGCACGACACGCTTCCTTCTCAAGCTTGCTCGGCACGGCATCGAAGCAGAAGTAGCCCCTGTGATCGGAGCCCGTTGTGAGAGTCACACCCGGCTTAGGGTTGTCCCACTTGTAGTACAGTGCGTCGAGTTTAAGCTCGTGTTCATTGCTCAACGACACTTGTGCGCCCGGCACCGGCCGGCCCATTGTGTCCACCACAACGCCATGCACAACCGCGTAAAAATCAGGAACCAGTTCGGAAGCATCTTCACTCGAGTCGGTTGCAGGCTCGGCGGGCGCGGTGGCGCTCTCGCCGCTTTTCACTTGATGCGCCTGCGGCAAAGTGCCGGCCGCCGGAATCTCAGTATCACGCACGGTGAATTCACTGGCAGCCGTGATGTCCGGCGCCGGTGACGGCACGTGCCCCGGGCGCGGCGCGAAAAGATAGTAAGATGCCACTGCGGCCGCCAGCAAGACGGCCGCCCCGCCAATGAGTTTGGTGGCTGTCGCACCCACGACCACCGCCCCCGCTGTTGAAACAGCCACCCCTGCCTTCCAGGGGGAAGAAGCGGCCGCGATCGCCGCCATGATGCGGTTGGCGCGCTCACGACTGGGTTCGCGGCCGATGATGTCGCCGCCAGCCGAAGCGAGCAGGCGCCGGCCCATTTCGGCGCGCGCGCGCTGCAGACGTTTGGTGGCCGCCTCCGCCGAAATATCCAGCAATCGCGCGATGTCCTTAGCCCGCCGTCCCTGAAAATACGACAAGACCAATATCTCCCGGTTTTCGGCGTTGAGGCGGGAAAGTTCGTTCCATATGGCGGCGTGCATTTCGCGCCGTGCAAAATCCGGTTCCACGCTCCCCTCAAGGCCGTTGGACCCGGTTGTCGCAGCCTTTTCCCTCGCCCGATGCCGCGCGACGTCCACCACCAGGTTTTTCGCCACCCGCACCAGCCACGGGCCAAGCGTCGATTCCACCGCAACCCGGTCCAGCCACTGCCAAAGCCGGACAAACGTCTCCTGCACCACATCCTCGGCATCCGGCGCATTGCCCAAATGCGCGTAGGCAAGCCCGTAAAGCATCCCCCCGTATCGGTCCACGAGTATGCGGAACGAATCCGTGTGGCCGCGAAGCACTCGCCGCACAACCCACTGGTCCGAAATCAGGCCTTCCAGCATCTGCCGTCCTCCAACCGGTTACACCATCATAAACGTATTCCGTTGGAAATTCGGACAAATGTTTTGATACACGCCGCGAGTAAGCCAGGCTGCGTTGTGGTGACCTCTCGAGCAGGGGGTAGTCCGGGGAAAACAGAGAGACAGAGAAGAAAACGGGGTGGAAGGGGCGGAAATGTGGGTTTTGAGGGTGGATCGCGTCTGGGTGTGCGTAGGGAGTGTGGCGGGGGCTACATTCGTAAGTTGTGGCGGAATAACGGGTCAAGTCGCAGGTTTGGACGCATAAATAGGGGACAGCGGAACTGGTGAAAAAGTCGATGCGGCAACAATACTGCACTTCTGTTCGTGTATAAGTCGTGTGTTGCCAACATGCCCATCTCGAAGCTCAATGACATAAAGGCTGGTTTGGGACTTTTTCACCAGCTCCACAGTCACCGTTTATTTTCCTCTTGGCGCTTTGTTTTCCTTTATCTTTTTCTTCCGCCAGCCTTTTTGGCGGCCGATGGGCAGTGGTCGGACGCGGCGGCCGATGGGATGTTCGACTTTGCTGAGGAAACTGTCGGTTCCGAGGGGGCGACCGATATAGGTGTTGCGCCGAATGCGTTCCTGTGCCGCTTTGTCGCGGGCGACTTCCTTGAGCGTGGCGGGCCACTGGCGGGGCGGCATTTGGGCGCGCCAGGCGGTGAAGTTGAGAAGCGCGGCGCCCGGATCGGCTCGCGAACCGTCCAGTGCGGCGGCATCACAGTGGAGCGGCGCGCTCGACCAGGCGTATTCCCATGCGTGCTTCACCATCCCCGCGCGGACGGGATTACGCTCGACGTAGCACAGGGCCTGGTACGCATGCGCATCGTCCATAGCGCACGAGTAGAAACGGTTCTGCCAGAGGTGACCGGTCCAGCCGTGCATGCGGTTGACGTATTGCGTGTAGAGGAAGTGCGTCCGCCGTCCCCGTTTAACCACACACGCTTTTGAATGCCGGTTTGGTGCGCGGCATTCTTCGATATGCGCTCACCTGCGGTCAGTCGTCCCCGCTATTGTTGTGTGGGAATGCCTCGTCGGGCGGCTCGGTATGGCACACGGTGCAGGTGTCGATCATGCCGGCATGCCCCTGCAACGCAATGGCCTGAATGTTGTCTGCTTTGACCACGGTGGGCGTAATGGCGTGGGGGCTGCCATGGCAGGCATAACAGAACACGCCATGGTGTCCCTGCGAGTTTCTGTAGAGGGTATCAGGTTGCTCGAGCTGGAAGTCGCCCGGTTGCGGCGATCGGGGATGGCAATTGCCGCAACGCGGTTCCGTTGACCAGGGAACGCGGGCCGGATCTGCGACATCGCTCATGGTCCCGTGGCAGTCGGTGCAGACGAGCCCCGCGGCGAAGTGAATATCCCGCAGGCACTGGGTCCGTATGCCCGGGTGGCACGCGTAGCAGTCAACCGCGAGATTGGCTTGGGCCATGCGCGATGCATGGGCGCCGTGCATGGCGCGCGAAAGACTGGGGCGGCCCGCAACTCCCGGGAACCCCAGTTCCGGTTGAGCGTGGCAGGCGCCGCATGCGACGGGTTTGCTTGCCTCGAGATCGGTCAAGTGCAGACGGTCGTGTGCCCGGAGGATATCCGTAGCGGGGGAGATTCCTGGTGTGTTGTGGCACAGCTCGCAGCTAATCTCCCAGGATACGGGCACGACGGTCTGGGTTTGTACGACATCCGTGCTGCCCAGCGACACGGTAATCAGGGCTAGCGGATAGGGGTCCTCGGTTCCGTCGTCCAGGAGAGGCGTGATCGGTATGCCGGTCACGACCCAGTCGGGCCGGCCTTGTGCAATTTGCGAAACCATGTCGCCCGACAGACTGTTTCCTGTGAGGCCGACATCGGGGGCGAGGGAAACACCAAACAGATCCGGGGCGAAATCCCAGAAATTGGTCTTGTCGACTGAGGTGGTATTGGACAGGATTTCATATCTGATTGAGATACCGTCGGTAACCAAGTTTGGATCGTCCGCGCGCGCGATCACCATCGCGTGCACGACGTTATAGGGCGGAAGAATCATGAACTCGGAGAAGTCGCGATTCATACAGTGCATGCCGAGGTCGTTGTAGGCAATGACCTTCATGGTACTGGAATCCAGTTGTTGCGTATAGGTCCCGGTCCCGGTGGTTGTCTGGTTTCCAAGGACCGAGACTTCCTGGCTGAGCGGTTGTATCCAAGCCGGGGTGGCCTCAAAGGACACCAGGTGTGGTCCGGCTGCAAGAGTCGGCACGGTATCGCCGCTGGCGTGCCAGATGCCATTGTCCACACGCCATTGCGCTCCCGCGGCCACCGCCTGCGGCGGCTGAATGGTAATGGTGAGCGCGCCGGTCATGGGATTCTGGACATAAGTCCCGGTGGCCGTCGTCGTCTGCGCGTCGGCTATCTGGATGGTTTGGTCGGACGGAGCGGTCCATCCCACAATGGGCTTGAAAGAGACGGTATGGGAGCCGACGGACAAGCCGGACAGCATCACGCCGCTATTCCGATACGTTCCCGCGTCCACACGCCATTGCGCGCCGGCTGCGATGGCCTGCGCCGGCAGGATGGTCACCGTTAGCGCGCCCGTTGCGGCGACCTGCGTGTACGTGACCGTTGCGTCCGTTGTTTGTCCGGCCGCGATCTGGACCGTCTGGTCAGTCGGGGCGATCCATCCCGTGACAAGTTTAGCCGACACAACGTGTGGTCCGACGCTGAGACCGGAAACGGTGGCGCCGCTACTTTGATATGTGCCGCCGTCCACGCGCCATTGTGCGCCGGCTGTGATGGCCTGCGCCGGCAGGATGGTCACCGTGAGCGCGCCCGTTGTGACAATCTGGGTGTAGGTGCCCGTTGCCGTAGTCGTTTGCTCACCCGTGATCTGGACCGTTTGGTCCGCGGGCGTGTTCCATGCCGCCAGGGCTTTGAATGAAACGGTGTGCTGGCCGACGCTGAGACCGGAAACCGTAGCGCCGCTGTTCTGGTATGCGCCGCCGTCAACACGCCATTGCCCACCGGCGGCAACAGCCTGCGCCGGCTGAATAGTCACCGTCAGCGCGCCCGTCGGGATGGTCTGGATATACGTGCCGGTCGCGGTAGTGGTTTGGCTGTCCGCGATTTGGACGGTTTGATCGGCCGGAGCCGTCCATCCCGTTACTGCTTTGAACGAAACCACGTGTTGTCCGACGGACAAACCGAAGACCGTGGCGCCGCTGTCTTGGTATGCGCCGCCATCAACGCGCCATTGCACACCTGCTGTGATGGCCTCCGCGGGTTGGAGGGTCACCGTTAACGCGCCGGTCGGGACGATTATTAGGGTGTAGGTGCCGGTCGCGGTAGTGGTTTGGCTGTCCACGATCTGAACCGTCTGGTCGACCGGAGCGGTCCATCCCGTCACGGCTTTGAACGAAACCACGTGCGGCCCGACGGACAGGCCGGAGACCGTAACGCCGCTGTCCCGGTATGCGCCACCGCCCACGCGCCATTGCCCACCGGCGGCAACAGCCTGTGCTGGCTGAATGGTCACCGTTAACGCGCCCGTCGAAACAACTAGGGTGTAGGTGCCGGTCGCCGTAGTGGTTTGGCCGTCCACGATCTGAACCGTCTGATCGACCGGGGTCGTCCATCCCGTTACGGCTTTGAACGAAACCACGTGCGGCCCGACGGACAGGCCGGAGACCGTAACGCCGCTGTCCCGGTATGCGCCACCGCCTACGCGCCACTGCCCACCGGCTGCAATGGCCTGTGCCGGTTGGAGGGTCACCGTTAACGCGCCCGTCGAAACGATTAGGGTGTACGTGCCGGTCGCCGTAGTGGTTTGGCCGTCCACGATCTGAACCGTCTGGTCGGCCGGGGCCGTCCATCCCGTTATCGTTTTGAACGAAACCACGTGCGGTCCGACGGACAGGCCGGAGACCGTTGCGCCGCTATCTTGGTACGCGCCGCCATCAACGCGCCATTGCGCACCGGCATCGATTGTGGCCGGGGGCTGAATAGTCACTGACAGGGAACCTTGTTGTCCCGGCGGCGGACATCCCGTCAAGAAGGCAGACAATCCGATGACCGCCAATAAGATCAAACTCAGACGCAACGTCCCCATAATGTCTTCCTCCTTGGGTGGGTCTTGCTTCCCTAGACGTGTTTAACAGGAGTGCGCAAGCCCTGATTCCCTATACGGATTCTCTTTACCCGGAATCACTTCGCCGTGAAATCCTTGACACGTTAACAAGGCAGCAAGAAGACACTATTCCAAGTAGTTGCGTTGTGCTGCTCCGAGATTTCCCATATGGAAGCGCGCTGTTCGCGCGAATTCGGGCAGATCTACTCATTGGGTTTCAAGTCGTTTCCATCCCTGCACGTAAACGAGGACAGTGTTTATTTTCCCTTGTTGCGTTGTTTTCCTCCACCTTTTTCTTGCACCAGCCTTTTTGGCGGCCGATGAGAGGTGCTGTTTTGCTGAGGACACTACCGGCACCCAGAGGGCGGCCGATATAGGTGTTGCGCCGAATACGCTCGAGCGCCGCTTTGTCGCGGGCGACTTCCTTGAGCGTTGCGCGCCACTGGCGGGGCGGCATTTGGACGCGCCAGGCGGTCAAGTCGAGAATCGCGTCGCCCGGATCGGCTCGTGAACCGTCCAGTGCGGCGGCATCGCAGTGGAGCGGCGCGCTCGACCAGGCATAATCCGATGCGTGCTTCGCCATTCCGGCGCGCACGGGGTTGAGTTCGACGTAGCACAGGACCTGGTACGCATGGGCCTCGTCCACCGTTTACCCGGTTTACCCATTTACCCCCGTTTACCCATTTACCCGGAAGGTTACATGACCATGCCGCTCTCCCTGTCTGCTCCGCATAGGAATTCGCCAACAGCCCCTCCGAGAATGGGTGGACCTGACAAAAACCCCTGTCGGATTGCCACGTGCCGCGCTAAAGTGGAGCCATAGCTACTGTGGCTCAATGCTCTTGCCATGTGGCTTCTTCGCACGCCCCTTCATGCACCCGGGTCAGGATTTTTCGTTTGCGAACGAATATACTGCAGAGGAGGACATGGCCATGTTTGGGGTGCTGCAATCGGACCGGATGGTAGTTCGGCGGGTGCTTGGGGGGAACCTTTCGGCATTTCGGGTGCTGGTGGACCGTTACGGGGGCGTGGTTCATGGGGTGGCGTATGCGCGGTTGCGCAATACGGCCGATGCGGAGGACGTCGCGCAGGAGACGTTTATCCGGTTCTATCAGCAGCTTGACCAGTTGGCTCACCGGAGGCATGTAGGCTCGTGGCTGGTGAGCGTGGCCCGGAACGTCAGCGTAGATGTGCTGAGAAAGCGGCTTCGGGAGGCGGAGGGGTCGAAGGGCCTCGTGGTTGCGCAGACGGCCGTGCCGGATCCGGTGCGGGAAGAGTTACACCGGCTGCTGTGGGACCAGATAGAGAAACTGGAGCCGGACGCGCAGGAAATCATCGTTCTTCATTATTTCATGAAAAAGAAGGCGCGGGAGATTGCCTCGCTCCTTGAAATCAACACGAGTGCGGCCGAGAAACGGCTGCAGCGTGCCCGCGAAGAATTGGGCTGCCGCCTGACGGACGTGCTGGGGGGCGAGTTGGGCGAGCTCAAGGCGGATGCGCGGCGCGCCGGCAGGATCATGGCGGCGGTGTGCGCGGCGCCGGTCATCTGGAAAGCGTCGGCAGGGGCCGCAACAGCCGCAGGGACCGCGGCGGGCGTGGCGACGGGCGCGGGCGCGGCAAAAGTATCGGCCGGGTTGGCTGCCGTGGTGCTTCTGGCGGTTTTGGGGTATTTCCTGTTTGATGGGTATTTTCAGCCTTACTCGACGCAGGACATTACGGGCAAGAGTACGATGGCGGTGGTGGATTCAGCGCCCGTAGCTGCGGCTCAGCCGAAAGCAAATGTAACGCCCGCGGAGTTGGTTGACGGTGGCACACCGGAAGTGGCGGCGTCACAGCCTGTTTATCCTGAAATCTATGGCGTGATGACGGGAACGGTGCGGTATGAGGATGGGACGCCGGCGGGGGGCGCGGAGGTGTGGATTGACAACGAGTCGGCGGTGCGATGGTATGAGCACATGACCGGGAAGGGTCTGTGGCTTCGCGCGAAACCGGTAGAGCCGATGAGGCAGTCAACCACCGCCGACGTGGCCGGCCGTTATGAGATCGACAACATCCGTTTGTCCGAGGGCCGTGCCACGCTGACCGTGTATGCGAGCAAGGGCGGTCTTTTTACGCAGTCGGGTGTTGACTTGATACACCTGGAGCGTGAGATCCGGCGGGACCTTATGCTTCACCCGGACTTGGTGGTTGGCGGTGTAGTGCGTGGCAGTAATGGAAAGTCTGTAAGCGGTGCTGAGGTTCGAATGGATGACTTGAGGCTTGTCAAGGGCCGGAACGAGACGATTCCTTGCGAGTTCAGCGGGCCGGACGGGAAGTTTTTGTTTGGGCACGTGCCGCCAGGCTTGTGCCGGCTGAGCGTCAGTGCGGACGGGTATAGGCCGTATCTCAGTCCGTGGGTAACAGTAGGGGGAACGGATGTCGTGCTGCAGTTGGACGCGGGCCTGTCGGTTTCGGGCCGGGTGATCAACATGGAGACGGGGCAGCCTGTTCCGGACGTTAAGGTAACGGGGTTCGAGAGGCTGGGTGACTCGGACAGGTATGCGTACAGATATTTTGAGGGGTTGGCGGACAGTGGGGGCGCGTTTCGGATTACGGGTTGCGAGCCGGGAACCTACCGGCTCTCGGTCGAGCCGAAGCAGTTGCAGACGTCGCCGCTGACGCTGGTCGAACCGTTGACGTTGGCGGTGGGGACGCAGCCGGTGTCGGGGCTCGAGTTGAAGATGTCGACGGGCGGGGAGCTGCGGGGGAAAGTGATTGACGACGAAACCGGTTTGCCGGCGTCTGAGGGCAGCGCCGTCTGGGCAGGGCTTGAGGACGGTCCGGCTCGGTATTGCGATACGGGGTCCGGGGGGGCGTACGAGCTGTTGGGCCTCCCGAGCGGGGAGCTGACTGTGCGGGCCTGCGACAGCCCGACAGGCGCCGTCAAGCGGTACAAGGGGACGGTGACGCTCAAGGCGGGGGAAGTGAATGACCATTACGATATCCATCTGCCGGCGTTTGCATTTGGCGGGCTGGTGGTTGACGAGTCAGGCAGTCCGGTTGCGGGGGCGTCGGTTTACGCTGTTGGATACCGGCAAGGGTGGGAAGTTGCTACCGCGCTTGCCGATGACGCGGGCCGATTCCGTTTCTGTATCGATGTTCAGGAAGTTCCCGGGTCGGTGTATGTTCAGGCGTTAGCGGGGGACGGATACAGCGCGAAGGCGGGCCCATTCAACACCAGAGAGCAAAACCGCAACATCGTGCTGCGCGTTATCCGGTCGGGCCGTCTGGAGGGCGACGTGGTTGATCAGGAGGGCCGGCCTCTGGAACGGTCGGTTATATCGGCGGTTCCCGACTCGGTGGATGCCGTGATTCCGAGGCATAACCTGCCGATTAACGACGGGCGCAGCATCAACAAGCCGTTGGGCGGTTCAAACGTTTTCGTATACCCGATGCTGCACCCGGGCATGTACACGTTGGAGGTGCGTACCTCGGCGGCTGTTGAGAGACCGATTGCGACGACGGAGGTGACTATTGAGGCGGGGCGGACGACGACGGCGCATCTGGTGGTGGACATGACGGGTTTTGGCGAGATCGAAGGAACGGTGCTGGCGGGCGGGGAACCCGTTGCGGGCCAGCAGGTATACGTCAAACACGAGACGTATCCGGGTACCGCGGGGGGCATTACAGGGCCGGACGGTTTCTACGTTGTGCGGGGCATATTGCCGGGGACGGTCCGGGTGATGGTCGAACCCCAGGAAGGTTTCAGCGGGCAACGAATGACGCAAAGCGCCGAAGTGGTCGGCGGCGAGGTCGTGACCGTTGATTTCAACTTGTCCAGAAGCGACGAAGCCACGGGATCGGTTGAGGGCTATGTGATAAGCAATGGGGCGCCGATGCAGTACGCCAACGTGGCCGTGAGGCCGGCCAATGCGGAAAGTGCCGAGAGCTATGTGGCCACCGTCGATAGCCAGGGCTGGTACCGGATCGATCAGATACCGGAAGGGGAGTATGTTGCCGAAGCTGACCTGGGCCGGGTGATCCGGGCAGTGCCCGTGCAAGTCGTTGCGAACCGGGCGACGCGTGTTGACTTTAACCTGGCGGTAGGCGCGATTCAGGGCCTTGTCAGCGGCATCCGCCAGGGGGAGAAAGCGTTTGTGATGGTTTTTCCGGGCGACGCTTTTTTGTCGGAATGGACGTTGGCCGCGATGGAAGCGCTAGGGGAACAGGTCGTGGCCATGCGCGACGTGGCGGAGGATGGCCCGTTCTCGTTTACGCAACTGAACCCGGGCGAGTACATCGTCGGCGCCGTCGCCGTGCCCGCCGACGCCCCCTTTGAAGCCGCCAGCATGATGAACGCCCGCATCGCCGTGAGCCCGGTTGTCGTCGCCACGCCCGATTCTCCCGCGGAAGTCGAGTTGGAAATCAAGTAGGTCCTTGCGCCGATTGTTCAGCGTGTGCGTCCAGATTGTCCGTGCCGTGTGCGGATGCACACCTAGTCCGCTCCTCCCAATTATCACTCCCTTTGCCCACCTATGGTGTCCCGATTGTTAGTTAAAACTGTTGTCTGTGGTATTCACCCCCGCCAAAATCGCTCAATTCCGCAAAATTAAGAAATACACGCAATATCTTGTGGCGACCCATGCGCACCCCCCTATATCTTGTGCCTCGCTTTTTCTCTGTAAGTCCTTGGGAGGACAGGAGAAGTGAAAGATTTTTGTTGACAAGGGTGGGCGGAGGTGGTAGGATTTGGTTGCTAACTGGTGGAGCTTGGTAAGAAAATGGCTGACGGCGCTTATTTTGGTGCACATGCGACGGTGCTTGATGAGGCGGGCCGAATCACTGTACCGCGCCGTTTTCGTGACATCATGGATAGCCTTGACCACATCACGTGGTTTATCACGCCGGGGTTGAACAACAACCTATATTTGTATGCGCGGGATCAGTGGGGGCAGGTTGTTGAGCGGAACCAGGCGGCGTATGAATCGATGGATCAATCTACGCACCAGTTTTTCAGTTTTGGATACGGGTTCACTCACGAGACGAAGGTGGACCGTCAGGGGCGTATGGTGATCCCGCCGGCTTTGAGGGAACTGTTGGGGCTTGAGCGGGACGTGGTGCTGGTGGGGGTGCAGAATCGGCTCGAGGTTTGGTCGAAAGACGCGTGGGACGCGTTTTGCAGGCAGATGTGGCCGCAGTATGGGAAAAAGGCGACGGAACTGGGAGCCGCGGCGTCTGGTGGCGCTGCGCAACCGGCGGTCTGACCGTGCCGCGTGCGGGCAAGCGTGCCTGACGCGGCAACCGCGAAGCGGAAGCGAGAAAGGCGGGCATTTATGATGGAGCTGACGAGGAAAGAAGAAGGGCCGGTGACGGTTGTCCGTCTGGCCGGCGAAATCGATCAGGAGGGGGTAAACACGCTCCGGGTCGGTTTGCTGAACTGCCTGAAGGACAAACGCTGCAACGTCGTTGTGGACCTCAGCAACGTCCGGTACGTGAGCTACATGGCTGTGGGCGTGTTGCTCGAACGGCGCAGGCAGTTGATCGCGGGCGGCGGCGACCTCAAGTTGGCCGGGCTGAATCTGGTGGTCAAACGGACCTTCCATATGGCGAGCGTGACCGGCATGTTCAGCATCTACGACACGATCGCCCAGGCGCGCGACGGGTTTAAAGCCGCGGCTTAGTGTGGTGAATCATGCTAATGGCATCCGGAAAAGCGGGGACAGGCACGCTTTTTTCAAACTGCCGTGAAAAGGCACGCGAAAAGCGGGGACAGCCACCCTTTTTCCGCGAAAAGCCGGGACAGGCACGCTTTTTCCGCGAAAAGCCGGGACAGGCACGCTTTTTCCGCGAAAAGCGGGGACAGCCACCCTTTTTCAAACTGCCGAAAAAGGGTGGCAGTCCCCGTTTTTCGCTAGTCCCCGTTTTTCGCTTAGGCGTGTGACGTGTCGCACATTCCGGTGTTGGCGGAGGCGGCGCTCGATTGGCTCGGGATTAAGGGCGACGGTGTCTACGTAGACTGCACGGCGGGCCTGGCGGGCCACTCCACACTGATTGCATCCCGGCTCACCACGGGCCGGCTGATTGCGCTCGACCGGGATCCGGCGAGCGTCGAGGTAGCGCGGGAGCGGTTGGCGGGATATCCAAACGCAGTTGTCGTTCACGGCAACTACGGCGAATTGAAGGCGGTGCTGGCAGGACTCGGTGTAAATGAGGTGGACGGCGTACTGATTGACGCGGGGTTTTCAAGTATGCAACTCGAAGACGCGCGGCGGGGATTTACCTTTCAGCAGGAAGGCCCGCTGGACATGCGCCTCGACGCGTCGTCGGGGGCGACGGCGGGCGAGTTCCTGGCGAGAGTGGGGGAGGTCGAGTTGGCGCGCGTGCTGAAAGAATACGGCGACGTGAGGCCTGCGCGGCGGATCGCGGCGGCGATCGTGCGGCGGCGGGATCGTGGCGCCATGGATACCACGGGCGACTTGGCGGGGGCCGTTTGCGAGGCGCTGGATTTTGTGAGCGGCCAGCCCGACGAGGTGCGCACGGTGTTCCAGGCGGTGCGGATCGCTGTGAACGACGAGCTGCGGTGGCTGCAGAAGGGACTGGAAGAAGCCATCGATGTGTTGCGGCCCGGTGGGCGGCTCGTGGCGATCGCGTTCCACTCCGGCGAAGACAGAATCATCAAGAACGTCCTGCGCGATGCGTCACGCCCGCGGCGCGACCTGTATCCCGACGGCCGGGTGAGGTCGGTCCGGCCTCCGCGCGTCAGAATCCTGACTGCCAAACCGGTCAAGCCGGGCGCGGCCGAGATAGCCCGGAATCCGAGATCCAAGAGCGCGTTGCTCCGTGCGGGGGAAAAGCTGGAGCAGGGAGGGGCGGCAGGATGACAGGACGAGGCCGCACAACCCGCCCGAGCGTGATCCCGCTTTCATCGCTGCGGTGGCTGTTTGTGCTGGCGATACCGTTCCTGGTTTTTTCCCTCGAGGCGCGGCTTAACACAGCCATGCTCAAGCGCGACATCGAGCTGGGGGCGGTTAACGCCGAGTTGAAACGGCTGCAAGAGGAATACGACGCCTACAACGTGAAGATTGCCACGCTCGAGACGCTCGACCGAATCGAAATTGAAGCACCGGACCTCGGGCTGGTTCCGCCGCAGCCCAACCAGATTAAGACGCTTTACTATGTCGAGGGCGAGCAGTCCTGGGGCCCGGCGGCACGGCCGTTTGAAATTGCCGACGGGGCCGTGCAACCGGCAGCCCCCGAACGCTCAGAGGATTCATCATGGTCTTCCAACAATTCCAAGGAGGGGGAGTCGACGGGCCCGATGGCCCGCCTTCGCGAAGCCATTGCGGCCGGCTGCGGGTCCTATTTTTCGCTTTCCTGGTAGGGTTCGGGTACGTGGCGTTTGGTCTCGTGCGCGTTCACACCAGCCCGGACAGCCGCCTCACCCAGGAAGAGATGGCCCACATTGGCGAGGTCGAGCTACGCGTGCCTCGCGGTGAAATCCGCGACAGGGAAGGCGAGCTGCTGGCCAAAGACCGGGTTTCGAGTTCGATCTGGGCTGACCCGCGCGAGATTTCCGACCCACAGACGACGGCGTTGCTGCTGAGCGCCACGTTCAACGTGCCCGAGAACGAGCTTGCCGAGCGGTTCCAGCCCCGGGACGCAAAAGGCGAGATCAAAAAGTTTGTGTGGGTGAAACGGTGGCTGACGGATGCTGAAGTCGCCTTGTACGACAGCTTGGACCCGGCGCTGTCGCGCGGGCTGAGCCTGAAAGACGAGCTCGTGCGGTTTTATCCGGAAGGTGACCTGGCGGCGCACGTCCTGGGTTTCGTGAACCGGGAGGGCGCCGGCTGCGAAGGCGTCGAGATGGCCTTTGACAAGAACCTCCGCTGCGTGCCGGGCAAACGGAAGACGCGGGTCGACGCACACCGCCGCGTGCTCGAATCGCTCACGCTCGAATATGTCGAGGAAGAAGGCGGCGAGTCGGTTTACCTTACACTCGATAAGTCGACCCAACGGTCGCTCGAACAGGCGCTGGATAACGCGATGGCCGAAACCAAGGCGCCACGCGGCATGGGTATGATCATGGACCCGAAGACGGGGGCGATCGTGGCGCTGGCGTGCCGGCCGGCGTTTAATCCCAACCAGTTCTGGGACGTGCCGCCGGAACTGTACAAGAACCGGGCGCTCGTGGACGTGTTCGAGCCGGGATCGTCGTTCAAGATCGTGACGTTCTCGGGTGCGCTCGAGCGGGGGCTCGTCCATACGGGCATGCGGATCGACTGTGAGAACGGCGCGTTCAACCCGTACGGCCACCTTATCCGCGACTACCACAAGCTGGGTGTCGAGCCGCTCACGACCTGCTTTGCGGAATCCAGCAACATCGCCACCATCAAAATTGCGGCGCTGCTCGGGCCCGAAGGGATGGAGCAGTGGATGCGCCGGTTTGGTTTCGGCTCGAAGGCGTGCGAAAAGGCGTTTATGGCGGAGAGCAGGGGCATACTGCGCCCGCGGGCGGACTGGTCGCGGCTGACGATGGGCGCGCTGCCGATCGGTCAGGAAGTGGCGGTGACAATGCCGCAACTGGCGCGTGCGTTTTGCGTGATCGCCAACGGGGGCCTGCTGGTCGAGCCGTACGTCGTGGAGCGGATTGTGGATCGCGACGGTGTCGTGACGTACCAGCATCAGGGCGCGGAGTCCGCCAGGGTTATCTCGGAAAAAACCGCCGCAACCATGCGGGAACTGTGCCATCTTGTCGTCACGCACGGCACCGGCGCAAAAGCCAACATCCCGGAATACCGGGTGGGTGGCAAAACGGGCACGGCCCAGATCGCCAAACCGGACGGCGGCGGTTACTACGCGGACAAATACACGGCGATTTTTGCTGGTTTTGCGCCGGTCGGGAACCCCAAACTGGCCGGTGTGATCGTTGTGCAGGAGCCTCAGATCGAACTGCATTTTGGTGGTTACATCTGCGGGCCGATCTTCCAAAACGTCGTGCGGGACGCATTAATCCGGATGAAATGCCCGCTTGACCCGGTCGCCGAGTATGTGGAGGCCGAACGGGCGTTGGAAGATGCGGACGCGTTCGACGCGCAAGACGAGTTGGAAGGCCTTGTTGCCTCCACTGCGCCTGCAAGCGTGCCGGATGACCTGCTGGACGACCTCGCGCTCGTGTCGGTCGATCCGGCGGAAAGTTCCGACGGCCCGAAATTGCGCGATTTGGCGGGGATGACAAAACGCCAGGTAAAGGAGTATATAGACTTGTTTGGCCTGCGTTGGGACGTGCAGGGCGCGGGGCGCGTTGTCGCCCAGGACCCCGCGGCGGGCACGCCGTTGCGCGATGTGACGTTGTGCCGGCTGGTTTTTGCGAGCCAGCCGATGAACCTGGAAAAGGCAAAAGGAATTCAGGAGACAGGAGTCAGGAGTCAGAATGGCAAGAGTTTATGACGTCTCTGGAAGTATTGAAGCACACTTTTTGTGTTTTCAACGTTCTGAATTCTGACTCCTGAATTCTGACTGCCCTATCCAGGATGAAAGACAAGCCGAATGAAACTGTCAGACCTGCCAGCCCTGATCGGTTGTAGCGCGGGCGGGCTTCCCGATACGGCCGTTTCCGGCGTGACTGAAGATTCCCGCCGCGCAGTGGCGGGAAGTATTTTTGTGGCGGCGCCCGGCGTCCGTTCCGACGGCCACGATTACGTCGCTAAAGCTATAGAACTCGGCGCCGTCGCCATTATCGGATCGCGACCCGGCCTCGACGCCCTCTGCGGCGTGCCGTACCTCTATACGGCCAGCCCGCGGAAGGCGCTGGGCCTGCTCGCGCACGCGCTTCGCGGCAACCCGTCGCAGCGGATGATCGTGATCGGCGTGACGGGCACCAACGGCAAATCCAGCAGTGTCGTAATGATCCACCGGGTGTTGGAGTCGTGCGGATTTCCCACCGCCGCACTCGGCACGCTCGGGTATCGGATCGGACATCAGACACTACCCGCGCCGCACACGACGCCGTTCGGCGAAGACCTGGCCGAGATGTTCGGCAAAGCCGATGAGGCGGGATGTTCGTACGTCGTGATGGAAGCCAGTTCGCATGCCATCGATCAGGACCGGATCGCCGGCATCGATTTCAACGTGGCCGCGTTCACCAACCTTACCCAAGACCACTTCGATTATCACACCGATATGGACAGCTACCGCCGCGCCAAAATAAAACTCTTCGAACAGATTCGAGGCGCCGGCCGATTCACCGTCGTCAACGTCGACGATCCCAGCGCCGGCAGTTTTATTTCCGCGTCGCACGTTCCCTGCCATACCTACGGGACCGGCGGCGAAGTCCGCGCGGAAGACATCGATATCCGCCTTGACGGCACGCGATTCACCGCGCGCACTCCCTGGGGCGCCGCGTCCGTTGAGATGCACCTGCTGGGCCGGCACAACGTCCAGAACGCGCTGTGCGTGATCGCGGTGTGCTGCGCGTTGGGGCTGCCGCTGGACATGGTTGCGGGCGGCGTCGGCACGGTGAAGAGCGTCCCGGGCCGGTTCGAGCGAATCGAGACCGGCCGAGGATTCGAGGTGGCGGTCGATTACGCTCACACCGACGACGGGCTTCGCAACGTGCTCGAGGCGGCGCGCGAAGTCTGCCCGGCCCGTGTGATCGTCGTGTTTGGATGCGGCGGCGACAGAGACAGGACCAAGCGGCCGAAGATGGGGGCCGTCGCCGGGGCGCTTTCCGACTTCGCGATTGTCACGTCCGACAACCCAAGGACAGAAGAGGCCAATAGTATCATAGCGGCGATTGTTCCGGGCGTTGAAGGGGCGGGGAAAAAGGAAGGCGTGGATTATTGCGTCATGCCTGATCGGCGTCAAGCCATCGCGAAGGCCGTCGAGATGGCACGGCCAGGCGATCTCGTCATGATCGCCGGAAAAGGCCATGAAGATTACCAAATACTCGGCACCGTAAAAATTCATTTCGACGACCGCGAGGAGGCGCGTGCCGCGCTCGCGAGGCTGCCTGAATGAGCAAGACAACGTACACGTTGGCGCAGTTGGCGCAGGTCGTCGGCGCAACGCCGGTCGCCGCCGGCTCGACCACGTTCTCACGCGTGTCGACCGACACCCGGACGATCCAGCCGGGCGAGGTGTTCTTCGCGTTCAGCGGCGAGCGGTTCGACGGCAACAAGTTTCTGGCGGCCGCATTCGCACGGGGCGCGTGCGGCGCCGTAGCGCGGCAACCGAATTCCAGCGGGCCGTGCATCGTGGTCGAGGACGTCCTGCGCGCGCTGCAGCAGTTCGCGGCCCATCATCGGTCGCAGTCTGACATTCCCGTGCTGGCGCTGACCGGTTCGTGCGGCAAGACCACGAGCAAAGACATGATCGCGGCGGTTCTGGGCACGCGCTACAACGTGCTCAAAACCGAGGGCAACTTCAACAACGAGATCGGATGCCCGCTGACGCTGCTGAAGATCGACGAGTCGACGGGGTTCGCCGTGATCGAAATGGGCGCCAACCACGCAGGCGAGATCGCGCGGCTGTGCGAGCTTGCGCAGCCGACGGAAGCCGCCGTGACGATGGTCGCCCCGGCCCATCTTGAAGGCTTTGGGTCGGTGGAGAACGTGGCGAAGGCGAAGGGCGAGATTGTGCGCGGGCTTGGGCGGGGCGGCATCTTTTACGTCAACGCGGACGACGAATGGTGCGTGAAAATGGCGGGGGATTTTGACGGAGAGAAGATTTTCTTCGGGAAACAGCGCGCTGAGAAGCGCGGCGACATCTCGCTCGAAAGCTGCGAGATCGTATCGCCAGGCCGTGCGCGCCTCAGAATAGGGCCGGTGGGGGAGATGGACCTGCCGCTGGCTTGCCCCGCGCACGCCACGAATGTTCTGCTGGCGGTGGCGGTGGGGTTGCGTCACGGCGTGACGGAATTCGAGGGGCCGTTGCGCGAAGCGGCGCGGGGCGGGTCGCGTTTCAAGATCCTCGACATCGGCCCGCTCACCGTCCTGGACGACAGTTACAACGCCAACCCGGCCAGCGTGGCCGCGGCGCTGGACGCGCTCGAGGTATGGCCGGCACAAGACAGCCCGGCCAGAATGGCGGTGCTCGGCGAGATGCTGGAGTTGGGCGAAGCGGCGCGGCAGCTTCACCGCGAAATCGGGGAACGGGCGGCGCGGGCGGGCGTCACGCATTTGTTTGCGAGAGGTCCGCACGCGTGTGATACGATCGACGCGGCCAAATCGGCCGGAGTCGCCCATGCCGAAGTGATCGACGATCCCAAAGAAATCGCGGCCGCCGTGCGGCGTTTTGCCGTCCCGGGCGGTCTGTTGCTCGTGAAAGGCTCGAGAGGAATGGAAATGGAGCGCGTAATCTCCGCGCTCCGCGAACTGTACGCACAGTAAGTAAGGAAACAGCATGCTCTATTACGTGGCGTTGTTGCTGACGCCCTTCATCGACCAGTTGAACGTGTTCAGCTATCACACCGTCCGGTCGGGTGCGGCCGCGCTGACGGGGTTCTTCTTTTGTTTGCTCGTTGGGCCGCGCATGATCTACTGGCTGCGCATCCTGAAAATCGGGCAGCACATCAAGAAAGACTATGTCGCGGATCTCCACGAGCTGCACAAAGGCAAAACGGGCACCCCAACCATGGGCGGCGTGCTGATCATCATCTCGACGCTGGTGTCGCTACTGCTGTGGAGCAACCTGGTGAACCGGTTGCTCCTTATTGTGACGGGCGTCCTGGTCATGTTGGGCATCGTGGGTTTCATCGACGACTTCATCAAGCTGCGCCGCCACCAAAACGACGGGCTGAGCGCGCGGGCCAAAATGATCGGCCAGATCCTGACGGGCCTGCTGCTGGGCCTCGTGCTTTATTTCTTCCCGATTACGGTCGGTACCTCGTTCATCAAGAACGCCCACGTTACCGACTGGCAGGGGCTCGTGTATCAGCTCACGGCGTCGCAAGGCGGGGCTCAGCCGGGGCCGGCGGGGCGGATTTGGGAGCGGCTGTCGCCCATCCTGCGCCAACGCCTGCAGAACGCCAATCCCGACGCCGCGCTGGACAAGAAATCGCGGCTGCTGCTGCTGGCCGAGCTCAACGCGGTCCTCGACGACCCGACCCTGTTCGACGCAGACACCTGGAAAAACACCCCGCTCAACGGCGATTCGGTCCCCCTGATCCAGAAGGGCGTCCAAAAGCTTACCACGCGCGAACTCACCGCGCTCAACCGTGGCCTCGTCGAAGCCGCGTTTCCCGACAGCATCGCCAAGGGCACGAAAAACCTCCATACCAAAATCGAGATACCCGGGTTTAAAGGCCTGTTCATAAGCCTCGGCCCGCTGTACATCCTGTTTGTAGTGGTGATCATCGTCTGCACGTCGAATGCGGTCAATCTTACCGACGGACTTGACGGACTTGCGGCGGGCGCCGCGAGCATATCGCTGCTGGCGTTCACGGGGATCGCCTACGTGGTGAGCCGCGTCGACTGGTCGGAGTACCTCTACGTTATTTACGTGCCGGAGGCCAGCGAGTTGACCGTGTTCGGTGCGGCCATGCTCGGGACGGGCCTTGGGTTTCTCTGGTTCAACTCACATCCGGCGGAAGTTTTCATGGGCGACACCGGCTCGCTGGCGCTGGGCGGCGTCATTGGCACGATGGCGATCCTCACCAAGCAAGAACTGCTGCTGCCGGTGGTTGCGGGCCTGTTCGTGCTCGAGGCGCTCAGCGTCGTCATCCAGGTGGCCGGCTTCAAGCTAACCGGCAAGCGCGTATTCCGGATGGCGCCGCTGCACCACCATTTCGAACTCAAAGGCTGGTCGGAAACGAAAGTGACGATCCGGTTTTGGATCATTGCGATCCTGTTTGCGCTGATGAGCCTTGGCACGCTGAAGTTGAGGTAATCTGTTGGACGTTACGGGCAAAAAGGCAACCGTGGTCGGCCTGGGTCAGACGGCCGTGGCTGTTGTGCGGCTGTTGCTGCGCGAGGGCGCGAAACCGGTCGTGACCGAAAAAGGCGACGGGGCCAACTATGAGTCGCTCCGCGCACAACTCGATGCGCTCGGCGTCGACTGCGAGACCGGCGGCCACTCGGAGGAAGCGTTCGACGGCGCGGCCCTTGTGATTCCCAGCCCCGGCGTCTCGCCGAAGCTCGATCTGATCCAGCGGGCGCAATTGGCCGGGGCGGCAGTCGTCGGCGAGATGGAATACGCGTTTCAATTCTGCCGCTCCCGCGTCCTTGCCGTCACCGGGACCAACGGGAAAACCACGACAACGGAACTTCTGCGTGCGCTCGTCGAGTCCTGCGGCCGGTCAATCGTCCTTGCCGGCAATAATGCTTTTCCGTTTTCCGCCGCGGTGATGCTCGAACCCGCGCCCGACTTCATCGTGCTCGAAGTCAGCAGCTATCAACTCGAGACGGCCCGGGAGTTCCGCCCCTGGATCGCCGCCGTCCTTAACGTTACGCCCGACCACCTGGCGCGCCACGGCGCCGTTGACGAATACGCCGCGGTCAAGGCGCGAATCTACGCCAACCAAACCGAGTGCGATGCCGCCGTCATCAACCGGGACGACCCGTACGTCAAGCAGATGGGGGAGGGGCTCCGGGCGCGGGTCGTTCCCTTCAGTCAACGGGAACGCCTGCAAAACGGCGTCTGGAGCGACGGCGCCGGCATTTTCGCCGGCAACGTGCGGGTGGCGAACACGTCTGACACCCGGCTTCCCGGGCGGCACAACATGGAGAACGTGCTTTGCGCGCTTGCCATGATGCGTGCCGGCGGGTTCGACTGGGCGTGCGTTATCCGGGGGTTGCGCGGGTTCAGAGGCGTCGAGCACCGGATCGAGTTTGTCGTCCGCCATGCGGGCGTCGACTGGTACAACGACTCGAAATCCACCAACATCGACAGCCTCCGCGTTGCGCTCGAGAGTTTCAGCGAGCCGATTGTGCTCATTGCGGGCGGCCAGGGAAAAGGGAGCGACTACCGCGTGTTGCGCGGCATGGTGGCCGGGCGCGTCCGCAGGCTCGTCACGCTCGGCGAGGATGCGGAAAAACTCGAAGCGGCATTCGGCGATATCGTCCCCGCCGAACGCGCGGGGGACATGGCCGACGCCGTGGCGAAAGCCGGGGCGGTTGCCGAGCCGGGCAACGTGGTCCTGCTGTCGCCGGCCTGCGCGAGCTTCGATATGTTCGACAATTTCGAGCACCGCGGCCGGGTGTTCAAGGAATGCGTGGCCTATTACGCGCGGCTGAGAAGCCGCGATTAAGAAGGCGCGGCTGGGAAGCCGCGATTAAGAAGCCGCGATTAAGAAGCCGCGGCTTCTTAGCTGGCTTGACTGGCAGAGAGGTAATGCGAGATGGAACGAGAAGCTACCGTAATGCTGATGGTCGTGCTGGCGCTTCTGGCGACGGGCGTGCTCATCGTCTACAGTGTGAGCGCCGTGAAACCGGGCGGCGCCGAGGTGTTCCGCCACCACGTTGCCCATGTCTGTATCGGCCTGGGCATCATGGCCATCGCCTCGCGGTTCAACTATCACTGGTTTCAGAAACGGGCCGTGTTGCGCTTCATGATGGTGGCAACCTTCGTGCTGTTGGTGGCCGTGCTTATCTGGGGCGACCCCGTTCGCGGCGCCCGCCGATGGATCCGGGTCGCCGGTTTTCAGTTTCAGCCGTCGGAACTGGCGAAAGTGGCTGTGGTCATTTTCCTGGCGCTCAAGATGAGCGTCAATCAGAAATCCATTCAGACGTTCCGGCAGGGGTTCGTGCCGCCGCTTCTGACCGCGCTCTTTTTTTCCGCGCTTATCCTTGCCGAGCCCGATCTCGGCGTGCCCATCGTGATTCTCGCGACCACGTTCGCCATGATGTTCGTGGCGGGCGTCAGGACCCGCTATCTTCTTGCGAGCGCCGTGCCCGTTCTTGGCGGCGTGCTGTTCCTCGTAGTAGCCTATCCCTACCGGATCGAAAGGGTGCTCGCCTGGCTCAACCCCTGGGCCTATTCAAAAACAAAAGGATTCCACCTGATCCAGTCGCTGGCGGCGTTTGCGCGCGGCTCGCTGTGGGGCATGGGAGCGGGGGCCGGCGAACAGAAACTCCAGTACCTCCCCGATGCGCACACCGACTTCATTTTCGCGGTCGTCGGTGAAGAAATGGGCCTCGCCGGAACCCTGGCCACGATGGCCCTGTTTTTCGTGCTCATGGTGATGGCGATGCGCGTGGCCAAATGCGCACCCGACCTGTTCGGCTCGCTTCTGGCTGTCGGCATCACCGGCCTTATTGCGTTCCAGGCCCTGTTCAACGTCGCGGTCACCACGGGCCTGCTGCCCACGAAAGGGCTGCCGCTCCCGTTCATCAGTTGCGGCGGCACGGCAATTGTTGTTTTCCTGGGCCTGGTAGGGATTCTGCTTAACATCGCATCCCAGGCCCAGGAACCCCAGCGCCAACTCGTCCCTGCATTCTGAACGCAAGGCTTTTTGGAGTGCGGCAGCAAGCAGCCGTACTCCAAAAAGCCCCTTTTGACATTCATTCTTGCCGCCAAGTATGATTTTGCGGGGTGAAGCGGTAGATAGCTTTTTGCCCGTTTTTCCAGCACAAAAACCTTGTTTCCGTCGACCACGGACCAAACCAGGGAGTACCTCGAGTGAAACTGGCCATTATCGGCGCGGCAAGTTCGTATACGCCGGAACTCATAGACGGGCTCTTTTTGTGGCTGCACAAGATTCCCGTCAGCCACGTCTGGATGATGGATCCCAACGTGGATCGGCTGTCGATCACGTCCAATTTCGCCCGCCGGATGGCTGCCGCAAACGGCAAACCGTTTGAAATCCATCATACCGACAGGTTGGCACGAGCCGTTGAGGGCGCGGACTTTGTGGTCACGCAGATCCGAGTGGGCGGCCTTCAGGCGCGGATAGCCGACGAAAAACTCGGGCTCCGCCATGGCATCATCGGGCAGGAGACCACGGGCGTGGGCGGGTTTGCGTGCGCATTGAGAACCATTCCGCCCATCCTCAAGGTTGCGCGCGAAATGGAGAAGCGCTCCCCGAGGGCCGTGCTGGTCAACTTCACCAACCCGAGCGGGATCGTCACCGAAGCCCTCATCAAACACAGCAAAATCAAGAGCGTGGGCTTGTGCAACGTCCCCATCGGCATGATCATGGACATCGTCAAGCACACCGGCTGCAAAATGGAAGACGTGGACCTCGATTACGTCGGCCTGAACCATCTGGCGTGGATCCGCGGGTTTAAATGCGCCGGGAAAGATATTACGGCGCAGGCCCTTGCCAAGTTCTGGGAACTCGCCGTGGAAGAGTGGCAGGTCGAGGTGGTTCGCGAGAACATGATCGAGGCGATGCGGAGCCTCAACATGGTGTGCAATCCGTACCTCCAGTATTACTACGCGACGCAGGCCGTCCTCGACCACCTCAAGAAGAAAAAAAAGACGCGCGGCGAGGAAGTGCTCGGGGTCGAGAAAGCCCTGTTTACGAAGTACGCCCAACCGGCCCGGTCCACCAAGCCCGAAGAACTTTCAAAACGCGGCGGCGCCCACTATTCGACGGCGGCGTTCCACCTGATCAGCGCCATGCACAACAACACCGGCAACCGGCAGATCGTCTGTTGCAGAAACGCGGGCGCCATCCCGACGTTCGATAAAGAAGCCAGCGTCGAAATCCCTGCCCGAATCGACAAACGCGGCGCGACCGCCCTCCCGCAGGCCGTGCCCGAACCCGCCATACGCGGGCTGATGCAGGTGGTCAAAGCCTATGAGTCCCTGACGGTCGAGGCGGCGGTCACCGGCAACCGGAAAAAGGCGTTCCAGGCCATGCTGACGCACCCGCTCATGCCGGGCGCCACCGGCTGCAAGGCGCTGCTTGACGAACTGCTGGACATAAACCGGCCTTACGTAAACCCGAAACTGTTCAAAACCTGAGCGCACGGCCCACAAACCAAAGGAGATCAGCAAAATGACCCCCCACGCTGTTTGCGAGACGCGTCTGCCCAACAGAATGCCCAGCCAGCGCGGCAAAGTCCGCGACATCTATGATTTGGGCGAAACCCTCGTTATCGTCGCGACCGACCGGCTCTCGGCGTTTGACTGGGTGAATCCGGTCGGTATTCCCGACAAAGGCAAGATCCTGACGGCGATGTCGCTTTATTGGTTCAAGCAGACAGGCGGCATCGTACAAAACCACCTGATCTCGGCCGATCTCGATGATTTCCCGAAAGAGTTCCAGGCCGCCGCCGATGTGTTTGAAGGCCGATCGATGCTGGTAAAGAAATGCAAGATGTTCGCGGTCGAATTCGTGATCCGCGGGTATCTGGCGGGCAGCGGGCTTAAAGAGTACCGGCAGTCCGGCACCGTGTGCGGGATCCGGCTTCCCGAGGGGCTCGTCGAGGCCGACAAGCTGGATTCGCCCCTATTCACCCCGGCCACGAAAGCCACGGACGGGCACGACATCAACATCTCCGATGAGGACGCCGCGGCCATCATCGGGCGGGATTGGGTCGACAAGGCCAGGATCGCCGCGCTGGCCGTCTACCTCCGTGCGCGCGAGATCGGTGAAAAGAAGGGTATAATTATTTGCGACACCAAATTCGAGTTCGGCACGCGAGAGGACGAACTGGTTCTGGCCGATGAGGTGCTTACGCCGGACTCGTCGCGGTTCTGGCCGGCGGACGAGTACCGGCCCGGCCGACCCCAGCCCAGCTATGACAAGCAGTTTGTCCGCGACTGGCTCGAGACCACGGGGTGGGACAAGAATTCGCCGCCTCCGCCGTTGCCGGGCGACATCGTGGAGAAAACGCGGCAAAAATACGTTGAAGCGTACCGTAAACTGACGGGAAAAAGTGATTTCTGATATGGACGTCTGCGGTTCCGATCGCGTGCGCACACGCGGCGGCTGCCGGCATGGTTGCAGCACGGGCCGCGAAGCGCGCGGTTGGCACGACGATCACCTCCGCGACGAATGCGGCGTGTTTGGCGTCGCCGGCCACGATGACGCCGCCACGCTGACGTACCTCGGCCTGTACGCGCTCCAGCATCGCGGCCAGGAAGGCGCGGGAATCTGCGCGTTCGAAGACGGGCGGATGACAACGCACCGTGGCATCGGGCTGGTGGCGGACGTGTTTAAGCCGCATCGTCTCGCCCCGCTGAAAGGGCCGAACGCGATCGGCCACGTCCGCTACTCGACATTCGGCACCAGTATTCTCAAGAACGTGCAGCCGCTCGTGGTGGATTACGCGCGCGGTTCGATGGCATTGTGCCACAACGGCAACCTGGTCAATGGCCACGTGCTGCGAAGAGAACTCGAGGAAGAAGGAGCCATCTTCCAAGCCACCACCGACAGCGCCGTGATCGTTCACCTCATTGCGAAATCAAAAGAAGGGCGGTTTGCCGACTGCGTGGTCGACGCACTCGGACAAGTCCAGGGCGCCTACACCATCCTCGCCACCAACGGGCATGAAATCGTCGCCGCCCGCGACCCGCACGGATTCCGGCCGCTGTGGCTGGGCCGGCTGGGCGGCGCCCACGTGTTTGCCAGCGAGACCTGCGCGCTGGACATCATCGACGCGGAATGGGTGAGGGAGGTCGAGCCGGGGGAAGTCATCGTTGCCGGCGCCGCCGGCCTCGAAAGCCTGAAACCGTTCCCGCCCGCCCCGCTTCGCAAGTGCATCTTCGAGTTTGTCTACCTGGCCCGGCCCGACAGCTACCTGTTTGGCCGGAGCGTCGACGAGGTCAGGAGGCAACTTGGCCGTAACCTGGCGGTGGACGCCCCGGTCGACGCCGACATTGTGATGGCGGTTCCCGATTCGTCCAACGCCGCGGCGCTCGGGTATTCTCACGAGTCGGGCATCCCGTTCGAGATGGGCTTTATCCGCAACCATTACGTCGGCCGGACGTTCATCGAGCCGGAACAACGCATCCGGGATTTCGGGGTAAAAATCAAGCTCAACCCGTCGCGCAGCGTGATCAACGGCAAGCGGATCGTCCTGATAGACGATTCGATCGTCAGAGGCACCACCTCGCTCAAGATCATCAAGACGCTCCGCCGGTTTGGCGTAAAAGAGATCCACTTCCGCGTCAGTTCGCCGCCCATTATCGGCTCTTGCTACTACGGCATCGACACGCCCAACCGCAAGAAACTGATTGCGTCCAACATGAGTGTCGAACGCATCCGCGAGTTTCTCGATGTCGATTCGCTCGAATACCAGACGCTCGACGGGCTGATTGCCGCGACCGGCGGAACCAAAGACGAGTTCTGCCTCGCTTGTTTCACGGACAGGTATCCAACCAGCAAGCCCGACGATTTCGAATCGTGTCCGGTGTCGGTCCGCCACAGGGACACCAGCACCGACTCGATTTGATCGAGTCGCGGCAGGGACGTGCGATGGCCCAAAACAACAACGGGGAGCAGTCGCCTTTGGGGCGGCTCAAGCGGTTTTTCACGAGGCCGCAGCAGCCCGGTACTGAGCCCCAGGTTGACCGGCTGCACCTTGCCACATGCGTCATCCTGCTTGAAACCGCCAGGGCCGACCAGGAATTCTCACCCGCCGAGAAGCAGCACATCATCGCCGTCCTGCGCGACCGGTTTGGCCTCTCCAACGAAGAGGCCGAAGATCTCATTGGGCTCGCCACGGCCCATCGAAGCGAAAGCGCCGATCTCTGGCATTACACGCATGAAATCAACAAATCGTGCAGCCGGGAAGAAAAGGTGGAGATTCTTGCCGAAGTGTGGCGAATCATCTACATGGACAAAATTCTCAATCGTCACGAGGACTATCTCGTCCACAAGCTTGCGAAACTGCTCAACCTCGACCACCCCGAACTGATCGACGTCAAGATGCGGGTCCGCCGCGAAATGATGGAACAGGAGTAGAAAGAACAGGCTGTAGGTAAGAGAACGCTAATTGCGGGCGTGCTCGCCTTTGGAGCCGTTCCATTCGCCGGATGAACCGAACGTGTAGCGGTATGTCTCGCGACCTGTCAGGTCGGTGGGAATATTGGCGGACTCGGCGGCGGCCTCGGCGCTTGTGGGTTTGCGCTCGCTCTGATATATCCGGTACGTGAATTCGAGGTAGCCCACGTACCCGCTCTCGCTCAGGGCGGCTCGGTTGATGGCTTGCGCGTCGGTCGGGACGTAGCTCTCGTACTTCTTCACTTCCTTGTAATACTTGCCGCGGATCTCGTTTAGTTTCTGGAACTTCACGGCGCCCTGCTGTTCCGCCATGTTCATGCGCTTCATTTCCACCGCACCCACGCCATCGAGCCGCTCCATCACCTTATCGCTGCCCGAAACGTAGCCTTCGGGCCGCGCTTTCAGGCCGAAATCCGCCAACACCTTGTCCATTGTCCCCTCGCACGAACACAACAACGCACACACCATTGTGGCAGCCAGTAATCTGTACATGGGTTTCTCCTCGCGGCATTTTCGCGCGCCCCCGAGTATACCACCCCTTGAGAGGAGATCAAAAACATCCGGCAGAGTAGGCGGGGTCGTCCCCTTTAGCGCACGTAATCGAGGAGGCTCTGCTGAATCACGCGCGCGGACGCGTTGAGCGCGGCTTGAAACGCGTTTGTCTGCGCGTTCAGGTTCATCACGGTCTCGGCGTAATCCGCCTCGATCGCGTCGGACAGCGCCACCTGGAGTTGCTGCAAGTGGTCTTCCGTGTTTGCGGTAAGCCGTTCAAGGCGGTTCTGTGTGGCGCCGATTCGGGCAACTGACGCGAGCGCCTGATCCTGCGCCCGTTTCAATTCGGCGAGCCGTTGCTGGAGCGCCGGCAAATCAGAACTCCGCAGATTGTCCCGGATGTCGATCAGCAACTGCATGACGTCCTGTGTTGATTGAAACGCGCTCTGCCCCGTCGTGTTGACCACCACCGACACGCCGTCCGCCACCGCCACGGCAATCTGCTCGAGGTTGCCCGCGTACGCGACCGCGGTTATCTCGCCCTGCGGGTTCCGCGTCGGCACATAAGGCGCCGTCAGCGTCCGCGTCCCGCCAAAGATATACCGGCCGTTGGTTTGGTGGTTGACCTCCATCAGCACGCTTTCGAGTAACTGGTTGGCCTCGACCGCCAACTGGTCGCGCTGGGCCTGCGCCATGGTGCCGTTTGATCCCTGCAAGGTAATCTCGTTTGCCCGCTGCAGCGATTCGACCACCGACTGTATCGCCGTGACCGACTCGATCAACTGCAAATTTGCCCCGCTGATGTTACCCAGGTACTGATCTTCGCGGCTCATCGTCTGCCGGATGTCGATGGCCCTGCGGGCCGCAAGCGGGTCGTCCGAAGGCGCGTTGACTCGCAGGCCGGTCGCCAACTGTTCCTGCAACTGGAGCAGCCGCCGCGTCTGGTAATGGAGATTACTCAGTGCTTTCGTGACCATCAGGCCTTGTGTCACCCGCGTTATGCTCATGGCGTTATCCCCGCTGATCCATCGTGTTCACCAGGCCCGGCTTGGCGGGCTGGTGCATGCCCGTCGCGTCGTACGCGGAACCCGACGGGGCCTCCGGCCTCACCGCGGCCAGCGACGCCCGCACCGCCCGCACCGCGTGACGCAGGCTCGATGTATTCGACAGCACCACCGGCCGCGTCGCTTTCAGCACCGCGCGCAGGCGCCGGTGGGATTCCGTCAACCGGCCCCGCAACGGTTCCGGCGCCGCCGCTACAACGTCGCTGAAAACCAAACCCTCGCGGTTCATGCTGTGCTCCGCCACGATCGCCTCCAACACAGCCGACCGCTCTCTCGCAGCTTGGGCCGCCTCCTGGATCAGCACCACCAGCGCCGCCGTCTTCGCCTCGAGATACTCGATGTCGTTGGATTTCATCGCCTCGCTCTGCGCCTGGCACACGGCCAGCACGTTCTCCTGGCGCTCCACTTCGTCCTCCAGCATCTCGCAAAGGCGTTCAAACAAACCGCTCATGGTTTTACTTCTCCGCGGCCGCCAATTCGGCCGCCGTCACTTGGCCGTCTCCGTTTGCATCCAGCCGGGCAAACAACCGATCATCGACGCCGAGCTCCGCCCGGCTTAAGCCGCCCGACCCGTCCCGGTCGCGGGCCTGCACAAACTTGGCCGCGTTCGCTTCCACCTGCTTGCGCAACTGGGCCGCGAAATTGGACGAGGCGGTTTCCCGCCTGCTCCGCAGCGCCCCCACAAATCCCGTGGCGGCCCGGATCAGCAAGCCCGCCTGTGTTATGGCCGTAACGGCATCCATCATGCCTCCTCGCGCGTGGCGCGCCTCGATTGTCTTATCGGCAAATCGCCCCGGCCTCTTAACCGCGAACCCGCGGCGCCGTCAATTGCTGTTCGATCTGACGTGCTATCCCTACCTGCCCGCTGCGCGCCATCTCGCCGGCGAGCGCGTCGTCAAGCATCTCTTCAAAAAGCTGCATCTCCTGTCCTTTTTTCTCACCCGTCACGGAAACCGACTGGTGCATCTCGCGCAGCAGGCTGTACAGGAACAGGTGCTCGAACTCCTGCAGCGCGGCCGTTCTCTTCGCCTCGTTTTCGCCAGTCGTCAGGTTAAGCAGCGGGCTGACCGGGTTCACGTACAACATCACATGATCTCCAGGTTGGCTTCGAGCGCGCCCGCCTCGCGCAACGCCTGGAAAATCGAGATCATGTCGCGCGGCGTCACCTTCAGCTTGTTGAGCGCCTCGGCCACCTCGCCCGCCGACGTCCCCTGCACCGGCATCAGGAACGCTTCTTCCTCCGTCACGTTCAGCCGCGGCACCATCGCCGCGACCGTCTCGCCACCGCTGAGCGGTGGCGGCTGCGAAACCAGGGGAATCGGCGAGATTTTGATGGTCAGATTGCCGTGGGCGATCTGGCATGGTTTGATCATTACTTGCCCGCCCACGATGATGGTCCCTGTCCGTTCGTTGATGATCACGCGGGATTCCACGTCGCTCGCCACGTCTATGGCCTGGATCGACGCGATAAACGACACGAGGTCGCCCCGCCACTCCTCGGGAATGATCACGTTCACCGAACCCGCGCCGTACGCCGACGCTGTCCCCGGCTCCAGTTTCGAGTTGATCGCCTCCTGGATATTGTTGGCCGTCGCGAAATCGGGCCGCTTCAGCAGCAGCATCATTCGCTCGCCGTCCGTGATGGTTGAAGGCGCCTCCCGCTCGATGTACGCCCCCATCGGAATCCGCGCCGCCGTTGCGTGGTTCTTCCGGATGCTCGCGCCGCCCGCTGCCGCGTTGAACCCGCCGATCGACAACGGTCCCTGCGCCACCGCGTACACCGTCTCGTCGCCGCCCGGCCCGCCCAGGTGCGTCTCGAGCAGGGTGCCTCCCTCGAGGCTCTTGCAGTTGTACAACGAGTCCACGATCACGTCGATGCGCGTGCCCTCTTTGGCAAAGGCCGGCAACTCCGCCGTCACCGTCACCACGGCCGCGTTGTCCGATTTCAACTCGCGCAGGTCGTCCACGGCGATGCCTAGCCGCTCGAGCACACGCTGCTGCGCGATCACGGCCGCCGGGTTCTTGTCGCCCGTCCCTGCAAGGCCCACCACGATGCCCGTGCCGATCAGCATGTTGCCCCGGGCGCCCTGGATCTCGCACAGGTCTTTGATGCGCGCCGCGACCGCGGCCCCGCTGAAAAGCATTGCCGCGGCCACGCCAAAACAAGCCCATTTTAGGTGTTTTGATGCGTGCATCACGTCCTCAATACGGCGATACCCAGTCAAGAAACCGCGTGACCAGCCCCCGACGCTGGTTGTTCCACAACGGACCCCGGCCTTTCAGGAGAATCTGGGCATTGGCTACCTGGTCCGACTTGATCGTGTTGGCCGGGGAAATGTCCCGCGGCCGGATAACGCCGCTCACTAACAGCCGGTTGTCCTCGCGGTTGATACTGACTACCCTGTTGCCTTCGATCATCAGGTTGCCGTTTTCGAGCACGGCCGTCACCATGCACGGGACCGTCGTCTCGAGTTCGCTTTTTCGGCGCGTCTGTCCGCGGGCTTTTTGCTCGTTTTTGGCCTCGATCTGCCAGTTGGGCAGGTTTTCTTTTTTCATAAACGTGAAGCCGTTCGGCCTTTCCCCAACCAGGAATTCGTTGGCCGACGCCTCGGCCTGGGATTCGACGTCCGACTCTTTTTTGGTGTTGGTGTCGGAGTTGATCGACGAATCCAGCTTTTCCTGCACGAGCACCGTGATAATGTCGCCGGGAACGTAATCGGCCCGTTTCGCGATCAACGTTTCGCGCACCGTCACATCCCGCCGCAGCAGCGAGTCGCCCCACGCCGGCAACATGGCCGCCAGCACCGCCAGAATTACCCAGAAAATGCGTTTCATTGGACCACCACAATCCCGTCCGCGCGGACCATTCCCACGAACGGCTGTCTTGAATTCACGTTCAGGCAAACCACCGGCTCTCCTTCGGCGGCGTCAGATTGCGCCTGGGCCTGCGTCTGCACGTATAGCGCGCCCGACGCCATCTCGACACCTACCATCTGCTTGCGCCGCACCAGCACGCGCGGCGCCACCAACCGCTTGTCAATCACTTGGCCCGGCACGATCGAACTCCGCGCCGTGAATCTGCCCGCCACATCCGACGGGTTCTGAAACGAGAGTTCTTTCAAGGTCGACAGCAGCCGGGTCTCTTTGGCGACATCGCCCGGCATAATGATTTTTCCCTGCGGGATCGTTGCCACCGCCACCACCACGTTCACATACGTTTCCACGGTCGCTTTGCACGTCAGGGTGCGCAGCGGCGCCCCGTCCACCGTCACCGATCCCCGGAAGCTGCCCTGGCCGACAAACACATAGTCCGGCGACGGACGCCACTTGAACCCGACCTCGCCTTCCGGCGCCACGATGCCCTGCTGCGGCGCGACGACCTCGATTTCGGTCACCAGCGGGTCCCACGGCATCGACTGCTCGATGTACGCCCGCAACTCGCCCGCGATCGTGTCGGGCGCGATTTCCTGGTGCAGCGTTTTCGCCTCGACCGATTTCGCCCCTTTTACCTCGACCTCGAGCCGGTCGTACCCCGCGTTTCTCAGCCGCGCCGTGACCATCCCTGCGTCCAGCCGTTTCGACGCGCCCGGCTGCGCCGCTGCCACGATCTCGATCTCACCCAGCGCCGCCGCGCCCGCACCCTGGATCTCCGCGATCTCGCCGAGCCGCACCACGGGGCCTTTCACGTACGCCTCCTCCCGGAAAACCACCACGGCGCCTGGCGCCACCCCGTCCGTCGGCGCTGCCGTGACGACGCCTGCGACCGCCAGCATAATCAGGCTCAATCCGGCACAAGTCTTCACCACATCCACCTCACTCGCTCATTACGCCGATTATCGGCGCACGTTGTTGGCCTGCTGCAACATCTCGTCCGACGCCTGGATCACTTTTGAACTGGCTTCGTACGCCCGCTGCGCGATGATCAGGTGAATGATTTCCTCGACCACCTGCACGTTCGAGTTTTCCAAAAAGCCCTGCTCGATCATGCCGATCCCGTCGAGGCCCGGCTGACCTTCGGTAGGCGGGCCGCTGGCTTCCGTCTCGAGTAGCAGGTTGCGGCCGAGCCGCGAGTCGAGGCCCGCGGCGTTCGGGAACCTCACCAGCGTGAGCGTGCCCAGGTTCTGCGGCGTTGAACTCCCCGGCACGCGGACCGACACCGTCCCGTCCGACCCGACCGAGATCTGCTCGAACTCGACCGGAATGTTCATTGCAGGCGTCAGCGGATAGCCGTCGACCGTCATGATCATGCCGTCCTGGTTCATTTTGAACGCCCCGTCGCGGGTGTAGGCGGTCGTGCCGTCCGGCAATTCAAGCTGGAAGAACCCATCGCCCTCGATCACGAGGTCGAGCGGGTTGCCCGTCTGGATCAGGTTGCCCCCCGAGAAAACCTTCGCCACCGACGACGGCCGCACCCCGTGACCGATTTGGATGCCTTCGGGTATGGTCGTACCGGCGACGGTTTCGGTGCCGGCCGGCCTGAGGGTTTCGTAAAGGAGGTCCTGGAAATTCACGCGGCTCTTTTTGAACCCAGTGGTGTTCACGTTCGCCAGGTTGTTGGCGATCGTGTCGATGTTCGTTTGCTGGGCTATCATCCCCGTTGCCGCGGTAAAAAGTGCCCTGTTCATAGGATGTCAATCCCCGTCATATTCAGCCGCCCATTCCGATCTGGTCGATCAGGCGGCCCATGGTCTCGTCAATGGTGTTGATATACTTCTGGTTGGCCTCGTACGCGCGAAGCCCCAGGATCATCCCGATCATCTCGTTGGGCAGGTTGACGTTGGACATCTCGAGCGCCTCGTGGATCACCCGCGTGTTGGTTGCATCCGCGGACCGCGCCATCGCCGAGTCCGACGCCCGGTAAAGGCCCTTGCCCTCCCGCGTCAGCATGTGGTCGTCCTCGAATTCGACCACGCGAAGCTGCCCCGCTTCCTGTCCGTCTTCGTACACCATCCCGTCCTCGGCGATCGACAGCTTGCCGCCGCCCACGCTCAACGGCGTCCCGCCCGCGGCCAGGATCTTGTAGCCGTCCGGCGTCGCGAGCTGGCCGTCCGTGTCGATTGCGAGGTTGCCGCTCCGCGTGAACCGTTCGCCGCGCGGTGTGTCGACCGCCAGGAACCCCGGGCCCTCAAGTGCAACCGTCAGCGGATCGCCAGTGGTCGTGATTGCTCCGCGCCGCGTGTCCGTGAAGGTCTCTACAAACAGCGCGCCCCCGCCCGGCGCCGAGTTGCGGCCTAACGCGCCCGGCCGCGCCATCCGGTTCAGGAACACGCCGCGGAAACCTTTTTGCACAGGCTCCTGGCGCCGGAACCCGGCCGTGGACGCGTTGCTGATGTTGTTGGCGATCACGGCCTGGCGCTGTTCGAGCGCCATCAGGCCCGTCGCCGCCGCATACAACCCTTTCAGCAATGCGTCTCTCCTGTTCCGCGCTTTATCCAAACGCCCTCCCGGGCCATTTGGATAAAGCACTTCCAAACGCCCCCCGGGGCGCAAACCTCAGGTGGCCCGGGTCATTCCCGCGACGGACTCCCGGGCCAACCACTCACGAAGATGAACCTGTATGGGAGACAGGCCTGATGAGGAAGTGCAACAGCTGTGCCAACGGCGACGCGCGCGCGCTTCTGAGCTTAAAACGTTTGATACCAACCCAGTACACATCTCACCCGCCACCTGCGTGAGAAGATGAAATAATGAAAAACTTGCCCGACCCGGCACTTTCTGCACGTGCTTATAAGCAAGACACAGGTAACCCCCCGGCTGTGCCGGGGGACTCACAACGGTTTGACCTTTTCGGCAGTGGTTGGTGGGCATTAGGTGATGGCACTGCATGGACGGTTTGTCATGAACGCTGAAAGCGATTGGAGAAGTCACGTTGAAGCGCGCTGGAATAAGAAGGGTAGAATGCCGTATCCACCCCTGCTAAAGCAGGGTGCAAAGAGGAGCCCGCTGAAGCGGGCTAAATTGACGGGTTATGGAGTTGGCCCCGTGTTTGCGAACCAGCCCCCTTGGGGGGCTGGCAACAATAAGCCCCCGGCTCTGCCGGGGGTCATTTAAGTCCTATCGGTCTAATAAGTCCTATGTCTGTTGTTGCGCCTCCGCCCCCTTTCCTCTACTATTACGATGAACCCCCAAAAAACGGAGTGCCCGCGATGAAAAAAGCCCTTGCCGCGCTGCTCGCTCTCATCGCTCTGCCCGCGGTCGCCGTCGATGCGCCCACACGGACGTTCGAAACCGCGGTTCCCGTCCGCGCAATTACGCGCGGGCCGCTCTCGCACTGGTTTAGCTATTACGACAAGCAGCAGTTCGACATTACCGGCCGCTACGCCCTCGGAATGGAGGTTGATTTCGACGACCGAACCCCCACACCTGACGACAAGGTCGTAATCGGAATGGTTGACCTCGGGGACGGCGATAAGTGGCTGCCCCTGGCCGAAAGCCATACCTGGTCGTGGCAGCAGGGATGCATGCTCCAATGGCTTCCCGGAAACCCCGGCAAGATCATCTACAACGACCGGCGCGACGGCCGGTTCGTCTCCGTTATTCGCGATGCCTTCACCGGCGAGGAGCGGGTGGTCCCGCGGCCCGTCTATGCCGTCAGCCCCGACGGCAAACGGGCCGTGTCTCTCAATTTCGCCCGCGTCGACGACACCCGTCCCGGCTACGGCTACAAAGGCGTCGTTGACCCCGGTGCGGACGATTTCCGGCCCGCAGACGACGGGATCTGGCTGGTCGACCTCGAAACCGGCGAATCAAAACTCGTCGTTACCATCAAGCAGATTGCCGACATCCCCCAAGACAACCCCACCGACGGCAAGCACTGGTTCAACCACTTGCTTTTCAACCCGGACGGCACCCGGTTCATCTTCCTCCACCGCGCCTACCGCCGGCCTATCAAGGAGGGCGGCTTCATCACCCGGATGTTCACCGCCGACCCCGATGGCTCGAACCTCCGGTGCATCGCCGACCACGGTCTTGTTTCTCATTTCATCTGGCGAAACCCCCATGAAATCCTCGCCTGGTCGACCGAACCCGAAAAGGAACACCACTTTCACCTGTACGACGACCAGACCGGCCGCGTTCAAGCCGTCGGCCCCGACGTCCTCACCCGCGACGGCCACTGCACCTACTCGCCCGACGGCCAGTGGATTCTCACCGACGGGTACCGCGACGGCCACTCGATGCAGCCGCTCATGCTGTACAGGCCCGAAGACGGCCGGCTCGAAACGCTCGGCAAGTTTTACATACCTCCCGAAAGAAAGGATGAAACCCGCTGCGACCTCCATCCACGATGGAACCGCGACGGCTCATTTGTCTGCATCGACTCGACGCACCAGAACGGCCAGCGCCAAATGTACCTTCTCGATGTCCGCAACTTCACCCAAAAACCATGACCTTCGGGACGGGTAGGGCTGGCTGAAGCGGCGGGGACGCCGTTTCCACGGCTTTCAGCACGCTTCTACACCAGTTTTCCCCCATTTTCCCTCGGCTGTTTATTATTTCACAGCTAGTTTTCTTGAAAATCCGACCTTAATGGTGTAAAAAGAGAGGCTCCACTTATATAGTAGCTTGAGTAGGACACATGATTTCCAAGACGGGCTTGTACGTTATCAGGGCTTTATCCGCATTGGCTAAACTACCCCCCGGCGCTTGGATGGGTACCGCGACCCTTGCCCAGGAAATAGATGCGCCGGTCAATTATCTCGGAAAGCTTCTGCATATCCTTGCGCGCGAACGCGTTATCCTGTCCCAAAAAGGCCTGCGCGGCGGCGTCCGACTGGCCCGCCCGCCCCAGCAAATCTCGCTCTACGAAGCCCTCGAACCGTTTGAAAACTTCGGCCGCTGGACCGATTGCCTCTTGGGCAAGCCCACATGCCCCGACCCTGACCCGTGCGTCCTGAATAAGAAGTGGGCGCCCATCCGGGACCGCGTCCTCCATTTTCTCCAGAACACCACCGCCGCAAACCTCGTCGACAACGGCCGGTAGCGAAAAACCGCGTTTATCCCCCGTTGTAATCCCTCCCGCCCGTGTGTAACATGGCCGCGGGTCAAACCAGCGGGAGAAACGCTATGCGCAGCGTCTTTGTTGCGGCACTCATCGTCCTGGCTTCCACCTCGATCACTGCCCAGGTAACGCCGGTCGAGATCGGTTCGCGGCTTGAACTGTTCGTCGACGGGTACCTCATCCACTCGATGAGCGGCACGGAACTCGAGTTGCACCCGCCCACGCCCGCCGAAACCGTCCTCACGTTTGACAAACCCTGGGAAGGCCGCTACGTCGGCTACGTCACCGTCATCAAGGACGGTGACCGGCAGCACGACGCCGGCCTCTACCGCCTCTACTACCGTGGCCTCCCGATGGCCAAGGCCGACGGGTCCAACGCAGAAACCACTTGTTACGCCGAAAGCAGGGATGGGCGCGCCTTCTCGCGGCCCAGCCTCGGCATCTGCGAGATTGACGGCTCGAGGGAAAACAACGTCATTCTCTGCGGGGCCGCGCCGTTCTCCCACAACTTTGCGCCTTTCCTCGACACCAACCCCGCCGCGCCTCCCGAACAACGGTACAAGGCCGTCGCCGGCACCGAATCAGCCGGCTTGGCGGGCTTCGTTTCGCCGGACGGCATCCATTGGCAGAAGCTCCAGGAAAAACCCCTCATTACGGACGGCAAATTCGACTCGCAAAACGTAGCGTTCTGGTCGGAAACCGAAGGCTGCTACGTCTGCTATTTCCGCACGTGGTCCGAAGGCGGTTGGAACGGGTACAGGACCGTCAGCCGATCGACTTCACCCGATTTCGTCAACTGGACCCCCACAATCCAGATGGATTTCGGCCAAACCCCGCCCGAACACCTCTATACCAACCAGACCCGGCCGTACGTGCGCGCGCCACACATCTACATCGCCGCCGCCGCCCGGTTCATGCCCGGCCGCAGGGTGATCTCCGCCGAACAGGCCGAACAAATCGGCAGCGAGGGCACCTACCAGGGGGATTGTTCCGACACGGTATTCATGACCAGCAGGGGCGGCAACAAATACGACCGCACGTTCATGGAAAGCTTCGTCCGGCCGGGCATCGGCGCCTCGAACTGGACCTCGCGCACCAATTACCCCACGTACGGGATTGTCCAAACCGGCCCCGAAGAACTGTCGATGTACGTCCAGCGCCATTATGGCCAGCCCACGCACCATCTGCAGCGGCTGACGTTGCGCACCGACGGGTTCGTTTCGGTCAACGCCCCCTATGCGGGCGGCGAGATAACAACCAAACCGCTCAATTTCGCCGGCGCCCGGCTTGTCATCAACTACTCGACGTCCGCCGCCGGCGATATCCGGGTCGAACTACAGGATCAGAACGGAAAACCAATCCCCGGCTACGCGCTCGAAGACGCCGACATGATCATCGGCGACGAAATCGAGCGCGCCGTATCCTGGAAAGGAAAAACCGACCTTCCCACGCCCCCCGTGCGCCTTCATTTCGTCATGAAAGACGCCGACCTCTATTCCATCCGCTTTTTATAGGTCCTATTAGTTTTCATCAGCGCGCCCGCGGCCAGCAACAGCACCGCCAGATCGCTCCAACCCGCGGAAGCTTGCTGCTCTTTGAACAGCGGGCTATAACAGCCGCTCTTCGCGCCATCGAGGTCTCCAAACCAGATGGGCGACGAAATCGCCTCGTCATTGCGCCCGTTCGCGTCGCTGTCGTCGGCCTGTTTCAGTATCACGTAGTAGTAGGCGTTCTCTGTCGACCCGTCTTCGAACACCTCAACAACATCTCCACCCGTCACCGGCCGCGACTCGACCAACTGCCCGTTCCGGTACAGGCGCACCTCCTCGAACGCCTCCCCGTCCCGGTCGGACGCCCGGACCTCGAATACGCGCGCCTCATCGTCCAGCATCGAACCCATCGGATAGCCGCCGCACCGGAAATCGAGGCAAAGGTTGTCGTCTTCCGTGGCGTAGAATCGCCGGCTCATGTACGCCTCGGCGATCGCCTCGCGCGTCAGTTCCGTCGCCAGCACGCCGGTCCTGAACCGCCCCATCCGGCCCCAGTCGGCCCTGTGGTTGTCCTCCCCGCCCAGTGCGCCGACGCGCCAGCCGTTCAGATTGGCCCGGTCCAGGTAGCTTTCCGGCCCGTCCCAGTTGCCTCCGTAATAGTACCGGTCGAATCCGTCGTCCCCGTTCCAGCACTCGACCCCGACCATCTGGTTGACCGCCTGGTCGAACAGGCGGAAATGCAGCAAATCGGCTATTGCGTAGTCGAAACAGCCGGGGTGGTTAAACTCAGCGAACGCGTCCGGCCGATCTGCCAGCCAATCGTACAAGTGAACCAGGCAGAACGTCGACAGACAGTCCGTATAGTCTTCGCTGTTCACGACCGTCACGTGGCCGTACAACGGGCTGCTCCATTCAAACCCCCACAGCGCCGCGTACTCGCCCGGCGCATCCGCCCGGTCCGCCGCCGAGCGCTCCTGTTCCCACTTGTCCTCCCACGGCCATATCAACAGCAGTTCCCCGTGATCCGTCAGCGCGAAAAAGTCGAGGCCCGCATCACGTGCCGCCGCGTACGCCTCGTCCGGGCTTCCTTCTCCGTCCGACAATTTCGAGTGAGCGTGAAAATAGCCAAAATACGTGTTGTACGCGACTCCCGGCTCGCTTTTCACCGCCGCCCGTCCCACCGATGATTTCGCAGGACTTACGCCCCCGTCTTTTTCCGGCGGCGTATTCAAAAGCGCCGCCGCCAACGCCTTCGTCCGCGCGCACGGCTGCGGCCGGGCGGTTTTGCGCGCGACAAACTCCGCGCACATCTCCCACGTGATCGCCGGCTCGTTTCCGCGGATAGCAAACGACAACAGGTCGCTCGGTTTCAGGTTTAGTTCCGCCCACATTCCCAGCAGGGTGTGGAACTCGACCGGATCGGGCGCCCGCCCCTGCGCCCATTCGTAGGCCAGCACGATCTGCTCCGGGACATCCACGGACTTCTCGTACGCGCCCAAATCCAGCGACGCAATCACTTCCTCCATCTCACGCCGGACCAGCGCCTGATCTACTCCCGCCGTTCCGACAAGCACAACCAAGCCCACCACCCAACTTAGAATAGCCATTACGCCTCTCCCCGTTTCCTGCGCAAACAGCATATACGCGCGAACTCTTGAATTGAAACCCCCGTTACAGGTCCTGTTGGCCCTTCCACGGCGGCTTCTGCCTTACGTCCTCGTTTACGATCCCCCCGATTGCGGTTTCAACAGCTACAGGTTCGGGCAAGACCCGCGGCTGGCACACGACTCGCAACTGGGGGGCAAGGCGCCTGCGGGCCGCCTATTGCCGGCTTTTGGCAGGATGGCGCTGGCCTGTTTGACCAGCGTTTGCTTCCCGCAATGAGGGCAAGACGGCGTGTCGGAGGATCGAACCAGCAGTTCGCTCGATTTCCGGCAATTCTCGCAAATGTATGTGAACAACGGCATGAGTCAAAACCAAGTTCTTACGATCCTACCAGAAGTAAACCTTCAGTTCCCGGCCGCCCACACAACCGCGTTGCGCATGATCTGCTGGACGTTCTTGTCGTAGAAAACCGGGTTGGTTTCGTGCCCGGCCTGGAAATAGAAAAACCGGCCGTTGCCGATAGTCCAACACAGGCCGACCTGCGACGGGTCCCTGCCGCCGTCGTTCAGCGTGTGCACGCCCTCGAACACGACGGCCTCCGGTTCCGGCACGGCGTACGGATCGCTGTACCGCTCCTCATGCGCCACGATAAAGTCGCTTATGCCCTTCGCAATCGGATGGTCGGGCTGCATCACGGTGACTTCGAGCGTCTTGGCATCCGCTACGTACGCGCCCCACGAGCAGGCTGTGCCCATCAGCGCCTTGTTCGGCTTCGCAAAATGCGACGAATGCAGCGCGATGAAGCCCATCCCATCCTCTTTCACCCGCTTCACAATCTTCGCGACCAACTCGTTCTTCACCAAATTGTGTTTCTTGTGCCCCCACCAGATCAGGACGTCCGCCCGGTCCAGCAGTTCGTCCGGCAACCCCTGGTCGGGCTGGGTAATGTCCGCGGTGACCACTTCCCAGCCGTCGAGCGACTTCAGGCCCTCGGCAATCGCCCCGTTAATGTCGTTCGGGTAGACGTTCTTCGGCGCGGTCCGTTCCGACCACACCACCACGCACTTCTTATTGTCGTCGCAGCTTTTCAACTTTGTGCCCCCCACGGCCACCACCGTTACGCACGACGTCAGCATCACCGACGCCGCCAAAACCGAAACCACCAACAATCCTAGCTTCCTGCCTGCTTTCATCTCAGTAAAACCTCCCATGCCTCATACCGCGGTAACAGGATGATAAGGAAAGGCCCCATGAAACACAAGCCAGTCTAGCTTTTCTTTATAAGCCCGATCCGACCGATCCGACCGATCCGTCCGATCTCTTACTTGCCGCCCTTCCCTGTTATTTTGCCCCCGCATCCGCTCGTCGTCCCTCCGTGGTCTCCGTGACCTCCGTGGTTTACTTCCGGCTCCACAGGAACACCCGCCGGTGCAGCCCGCCGCGGGCGTTTCTATCCGGCGTCAGCGTTTCGAGCAATATGGCCACGTCGTTTTTCTCGCCCGGCTTGACGTGCGCCGTCACGTCCACATCGAACGGCGCTTTCGTGCTCTGCCGCTGCCGCTGATCTACCAGGAAGCCGTTTACCCAAATCCAAAGCGTATCGCTGTAGATGCCGCCAATAGTCAACATCACCGGCTTGCCCGCGACGTCGCTCGACACGTCAAAGCTCGCCCGGTACCACGCGTTGCCGGTGTAGCCATACCCGCGCGCGTCCTGCAATCCCTGCGCTTCCCAGTACAGCGTCGAGTCCAACGTGTCCCACTCAGCTTCCAGCGGCCCCGCGTACCATTGCTCCAAAACGCCCATGTCGTCGGGGTCTTTGCGGAAACTGATCACGCGCGGCGCCAGCCCAACCAGGTTTCCCCGCGTCCCGTCAATCCGTTCCGCCAGTCTCTGGTACACAGTTCTGTGCCATTCGAGCGCGCCGCTGCCGTCGTTGCACCATTCGGGCGTCACGGGGATCAGCGAATTGTCCACCTGCCCGATTTTGGCCCGCACCCGCAGCATTTCGTCGGCCTGCGCCACTGCGCCTTTGAAATCGCCCTCCGCCGCCGCTTCTTCCATGGCCATATAGGCTCGCACGTAAGCGTACACAAGCCCCAGCACGCGTACGTGCAACGCCTCCGGCCCATCCCCGGCCCGCCGCGCCGCTTCCTCGATGAGCGCATCGAGCTTCTGCATCGTGTCCGCGTCGTAAATCGCCCGCCACGGCACCAGCCGGCCAAACGTTTCGTGGATCGTGCAGTTGTCGACCGCATCCTCGAGCGTCCAAACGTAATCTTCCACGGCGTCCGCCGCATTGCCATAAAACTTCTCGCAATAGTCGCGCACAATCGCCCGCACGTCGGAGTCCGCGTCCCACATCAGCCGGCCCCGCACGTAGTAATTCAGGTGCGTCACCATCCAGCAATTCTGGCCTTCCGTCCAGAATCCCCATACGCCCCGGTCCCGGAAATACGGCAGGTCGCGCGACAGGTTGTGCAGCATCGGGAACGGCATGCCGTCCAGTGCCTTGCCCGGATCGTAGTCGTAGATGAACACGCACCCCAGGTCGCGCGTCCACCGGTCGAGGATCGTCTTGTACGCCAGCCGCTGCCAGCATTTCGGGTCGCCGATCGAATGGAACGTGCACGTATCGAGCATGGCAAACTGAATGCCGAGGTTCGGGCTCATCGGGCCGACCCCTTCCGGCGGGCGCACCCGGTTCGCGTAACCGTTCGTAAACACCCACCGGTCCGGAAACACCTTGTACACTTCCGCGGCGACCGCGTTGGCGAACCGGAACCACACATCGCTCAGGCTCGGCTCGCCGTAGCCGTTCCCGCTGAACTGCGGGTTGGATTTCTGGCACCGCCCGCAATAGCACATCGGGTGGCCGTCCGGCGGGCCAAACCCGAACGTGAACTGCCCCGGGTTTGCTTGAAACGTGTCGCAGATAGTTTGTGCCGAGATTTTTATCGCCTCCGGCTCCGTCTGGCACAGCATCCCTTTATCCCGCTTGCCGTTTTTGCCCACTGCGTAGATGTGCGGATGCGACTCGAAGTATTTTTCCGGCGGCGCCAATCGCACCACCGTCCCGTCACCCGGCAGGCTGATGTCCTTCAGGCTCGTCATCTTGTTCCTATCCAGCCACGCCGCCAAATCCGCACCGTCCGTACCGTCCACCGGCATCCAACCCGAGTACCACACGTTCCGGAACCGGAAATCCGGACGCTCATCGAGGTCGAGATCTTCCACCACGAGCGTCGCCCGTTTCGGCACTACCTCCCCATACGCCCCGGGGAAAAACCACCGGCAACCCAGTCGCTCGAGCAGCTCATACGCCGCGTACACCACGCCACGGTAAAAAGGGTGTTCGTTACCCGCCAGCACGAGGTCGTTGCCAACGGTTTTGAGTACGAACCGCTCCTCGTTCATCGCCGGCGTCAGAACCGACAGCCCCTCGATGCCCAGCAGCCCCTCCGCCAGCTTCCCGCCGACCACGATGCGCGCCCCGGCCGCGGCCGCATCCGGCTGAATCTCGAGCCGCGCCCCGCTAATCCGCTCGATGTACTCCTGCAGCACCCGCGCCGCCTCCCGCGCCTGATCGCTTGCGTCCGCCCCCACCACAATTACCGCCGTCGCCCGCCCATTCTCAACCAGCGTGACAGCCCCATGCGCCGCACCCGCGAGCAAGAAAACAAACATCGCCACTGCCGTCCGCCGTATCTTCATTCCAGGCTCTCCCTTGGATCTTGAGACCATTGAGACGATTGGGACCATTGGGACAAATGAATGCTCGAGTTCCGGGCAAGTCCGTGTTCGTCGGTGTTTGTCCGTGTCCGTCCGTGAAGCTACTACACTAATCCCACTGCCCCGCCACTTCAAGGTGGTTCCATGATCTCGTCAGCGGCGCTTTCCGGCCTAATGAGACTCGTAACGCAATTAATCCGGGAACAGCGGGGTTAGGAAGTCGTGGAGGCCACGGTCGTATTGGCGCCATGAGATAATGTATCCATCATTGTGATCGCCGCGAATCTCAAGGAAAGACTTTGGCTGGTTTGCGAGCTCGAATAGCCGGCGGGCATGCCGGATCGGGATGAGCGTGTCGTCGGCGCTGTGGATGATGAGGATTGGGGCGCGGATTTGGGCGATTTTGTCGTCGTTTTCAAACCGGTCGCGCATCAGGAGCTTCACGGGAAAAATGTACAACCGCTCCTGGGCCACTTGCGGCAATGAGCAGAATGTGCTCTCGAGGATAACGGCGCCGGGAGTCACTTCCGTGGCCAACTGCACCGTCGGTCCACCGCCGACCGACCGGCCCACGAGCACAATCTTCTCCGGCGGGATATTCTTCTGCTCCGTCAGGTATTTCCATGCGGCGCGGATATCCTGGTAGCAGCGGCGCTCCGACGGGTGGCCGGTGCTGCGGCCGTACCCGCCGTAGTCGTAGACCAAAACGGAAAAGCCCAGGTATTTAAAATCATTGGCGACTTCAAACCAATCGGAGATATTTCCTCCGTTGCCGTGCGAGAACAGAACGGCGCCGCAAGCATCCTCGACGGGAATGAACCATGCGTTGGTGAGGCGGTCTTCAACCGGCAGCATGACATCTTCATACGCGAACCGGTATGGCGGATCGGATGGCACACGGTCGATAGTACGTGATGCAGGAAATATCAACCAACGCTGGACCAGAAAAAGCACCATAACAAAGAAGGTGTAGATCACCAAGAAATGCGTCAGTGTTCGCCGGGCAAATCGACGCCATTTAGCGGCACCAGATGCCGGATTCTCGGCAGGGTCAGGCACGTTAGTCACGCTGGTCACTCCAACAGTATCCTGCAACATTTTAGATTATTCAAACATCTCTGGCAAAGGGCGCAAAAACAAAGGCCGACATCCTCAATCCGCCTCGTCTGCTATACTTCATGCCTATGTCCGATCAGCCGACAGTAACATCGTCCGGGCGCATCGAGCTTGCCGAGAAACCCTCGCGGCGGAAGAGCCCCGAGGAGTTCCTCGAATCGTTCGACCTCTCGACCGTCCCCCCGGCGCCCGGCTGCTACATCATGTACGATGAAAAGGGCCGGCCGATCTACGTTGGCAAGGCCAACAACCTGCGCGCGCGTGTCCGCACGTACATCACGGAGCGCGACTCGAGGTACAGCGTCAAGTTCCTGATGCGGCGCGTCGCCCACATCGAGTTCCTCGTCACCACCAACGAAAAAGAGGCCCTGCTCCTCGAAAACAGCCTCATCAAGCAGTACAAGCCCCGGTACAACGTCCGCCTCAAAGACGACAAGACCTACGTCAGCCTCCGGCTCGATGTCCAAAACGAGTTCCCCCGCCTCACCGTCGTCCGCCGGTACAAAAAGGACGGCGCACGCTATTTCGGCCCCTACTCGAGCGCGCAGGCCGTCCGCGAAACGCTCCGCCAAATCCACCGGATCTTCCCGCTGCGCCGATGCTCGGACAACGTCCTGCGCAACAGGACCCGCCCCTGCCTCTATTGCCAGATGGGCCAGTGCATGGGACCGTGCGACAACCAGGCCGACCGCGAGGCCTACCTTGAGATGGTCGAGCAGGTCATCCTCGTCCTCGAAGGCCGCAGCGGCGATGTCGAGAAGCGCCTCATGAGCCAGATCCAGCAGTACGCCGGCCGCCTCGAGTTCGAGAAGGCCGCCCAGGCCCGCGACCGGCTGGCCGCACTCAAAAAGACTATCGAGCGCCAGCGGACCGTCGCCGTACCCGGCGAAGAAGACCGCGACGTGTTCGGCTATTACGGCCACGGCCGGTTTACCGAACTGCAGGTGCTCTTTTTCCGCGGCGGCAAACTGCTCGGCGGGCGGTCGTGGACGTTCCACGAGCGCGAGATGCCGCTCGACGAGCTCGTTGCCTCGTTCATTCTCCAGTACTACTCGCAGCCGGCCGCCATTCCCGCCGAGGTGCTCGTGCCGCTCGAAATTGAAAGCGCCGACACACTCGCCGAGATCCTTGCGGAAGAGCGCGCCGCGCGCGTCAGCGTTCACTGGCCGCAACGCGGCGAAAAACGCGCGCTCGTCGATCTCGCCATGCGCAACGCCGAGAGCAGTTTCAAAGAAAAACAACTCGCCGAAGCCGCCAATCGCGACCTGCTCGAGCAGGTCCGCCAGACGCTTCATCTGCCCAAAACGCCCAACCGCATCGAATGCTACGACATCTCGACCCTCCAGGGTGAGCGGCCCGTCGGGTCGATGGTGACGTTCGAGGGCGGTGAGCCCGCCAAAAACCGTTACAGGCACTACGCCATCAGGTCCGTCGAGGGCCAGGACGACTATGCCATGCTGCGCGAGGTGCTCCTCCGCCGGTTCAAGCGGGCCGTCGAGGAACACGACCTGCCCGACCTCGTCCTCATGGACGGCGGCAAAGGCCAACTCAACGTCGCCACGACCGTCTTAAAAGACCTGGGCCTGGAAGACGTGCCCGCCGCGTCCATCGCCAAGTCGCACCCGGAAGGCGGCGAAGCGTCGCCCGAGCGGTTTTTCATCGCTGGCCGGATGAACCCGATCATCCCGCCACAGCACGGGCCGGTCGTCCGTCTTCTCGCCCGAATCCGCGACGAGGCACACCGTTTCGCTATCACGTACCACCGCAAAAAACGGTCAAAAGCCACCCTCAGAACCGCCCTCACCGATATTCCCGGCGTTGGTCCCAGGCGGGCAAGATTGCTCTTGAACAAGTTCGGTTCAGTTGCCAGAATAAGGGAGGCCACGGCGGAACAAATTGCGGGAGTTCCCGGGTTCAGCAAAATGCTAGCGGAAACCATCCTCGCAAAGCTGAAGGAAAACGAAAAAACATGAGCGAAAAACGGGGACTGAGCGAAAAACGGGGACTGGCTCGCTTTTTCCGGCCCGTAGGCGGTTTGCGAAAAAGCGTGCCTGTCCCCGCTTTTCGCGGTCCGGAAACAACGACATCCATCCGATCGGTCCGCGAGTCTGACCCAGATCTAAGGAGCAAAACATGATCATAGCAGCATGGGTGATTGGCGGCCTGATTGTCGTCGCGGCGCTGGCGTGGCTGGGGCTGTACCGGCTCGGCACCCGGATGGGCCAAGTCCACGCCGACGAAGTCCACATGGTGGTGACGCCCGACCTGTGGCGAATCCGGCTATGCCGCTACAAATCCAAAAAAGGCGCCGGCGAACCCGTTTTCTTCTGCCACGGGTTTATGTCCAACCAATTCAACTTCACCTTGCCCGACGGCGAGGCCATCGTCGATTACCTTACCCAGCGCGGGTACGACTGCTGGACCATCGATCTCCGCGGCAACCTCAGCTCGGTGGCGCCGTATGGCCGCACGTACGACGATCCCACCATGGATGACTACCTCCTCAAAGACATTCCCGCGGCCCTCGATTTCATCCGCAAGACTACCGGCTTGCCACGAGTTCACTGGATTGGCCACTCGATGGGCGGCATGCTTTTCTACGCCTACAACGCCACATTCGGCGGCGCGAAAATCGCCAGCGCCACCACGCTCGGCTCGCCCATCGGGTTTGAGGGGCTCGATTTCCACAATCCGGGCCTAATCCTTTGCCTCCGGCGGCTGATTGGCCGCTTGGCATCCCGCGGCGTGATGCGCGTCCTGCTGTCCCTGTTCGTCCGCCTCAAGCCCCGCGTCACGCTGGTGCCCGTCGCGTTCTCGAACCTCCACGCCGCCTTCTTCGATCCCGATACGTTTTTCCTGGCGGCCGACACACCGCCCATCAAAGTGGCGGAGGACCTCGCACAGGCCGCCATGCTCAAAACGTGGATGGTCAACAATGGCCAGATCGACGTATTCGCCTCTCTGCGCCGCCTCCACACGCCCCTGTTCGCCATATTCGGCGCCGCCGACCCGCTCGTGCCTGCACAAACCGTCGACGCGTTCTTCGAGAAAGTTACCGCGCCCAACAAGAAAATGCTCCTGCTCTCGAAGGACAACGGGTTCGCAGACGACTACAGCCACCTCGACCTCGTGTTCGGCAAAGAAGCCCCGGGGGAAGTGTTCCAGCCCATAGTCGATTGGCTCAAGGCCCATCCCGTGGCCAAACAGGCTCTGAAGTCGGATACCATTCAACCAAAGCTGCGGGCGCCCAGGAAAAAGCCCCCCACGAAGAAAACCGCCGCGAAAAAGGCGGTCGCGAAAAAACCGGCCGCCCGAAAACGCGGCGCAAAATCGTAACTGGAAGAGGGGAGACGCATCATGAAACGGTTGGCACTGTTGTTGATGGTAGTTATTCTGGCCGCGGCGAGCGCATCCGCACAGGACGTATGGAGCACCGCATCGGCAAACGGCGAGGTCGCCCGCCAGGCCTTTCTCAAGTGCTGGCGGTTCGTCGACGGGTGGTTGCAGGCCTCCGACCCCGCGAGCGGCCTGATCCCGCGCAACCTGACTGACGGCCCGTTCTGGAACGCAAAAGATTCCGCCGCCGATAACTATCCGTTCATGGTGCTGACCACCTACTTCACCGACCGCGCCCTGTTCGAAGGCCGGATGAAAGACATGCTGGCCGCCGAGCAGCGCCTCTGCAACCGGCTGGACCGCCTGCCCGACGATTTCCTGTTTGAAACGCAGACGTTCCGCACGCCGAAGTACAAGGTGGACGACCTGATTTTCGGCGCGGCCGAATACGTCAAGGATGGGCTCCTGCCCATCACCGAACTCCTCGGCCCGAGCCCGTGGTCGGAGCGGATGCTCGGGTTGCTTGACGACATCTGGACGCACGGCACGATCGACACCGAAGTCGGTCGAGTCCCCGCCGCCTCGCACGAAGTCGCAGGCGACCTCATGCAGGGCCTCGCGCGAATGTACTGGATGACCGGCAACGAAACGTATCGCGAGCACGCCTTCCTCCTCGCGGACTACTTCTTGCTCCACCACCTGCCCACCGAAGCCGATAAACTCCGCCTCGACGACCACGGGTGCGAAGTCATTAATGGGCTTTCCGAGGTCTATTACATCGCCTCGAAAAAGGCCCCCGAAAAACACGCCCAATGGCGCGTGCCCATGCACAAAATGCTCGACCGGATTCTCGAAGTCGCCCGCGATGAAAACGGCCTGCTCATCAGCCTCGTCGAGCCAAAAACCGGAAAGTCCCTCACCGAAGACAAAACCGACAACTGGGGTTACAACTATAACGCGTTCCTCGTCGTCGCCGAAGCCGACAACGAGCCCAGGTTCCGCCAGGCGGTCGAGTTCGTCCTGTCCAACCTGCTCAACAACAAAGATTACAAATGGGAGAACGGCGGGTCCGACGGGTACGCCGACTCGCTCGAAGGTGGCCTCAACCTGATCAACCGCCTGCCCATCCCGCAGGCCGTCCAATGGGCCGATTACGTCGGCGCCATCCTCTTGGCCAAACCGCGCGACACCGGCGTCATCGAAGGCTGGCACGGCGACGGCAATTTCGCACGCACCGCGCTGATGTATGCGTTCTGGAAAACGCAGGGCGGCTACCTCGAACCCTGGCGCGCCGACCTCCGAATCGGCGCCGCCGTCGACCCCGAAGGCTACACCTGTTTCCAGGTCGAGGCCGACTGGCCCTGGCACGGTAAACTCCGGTTCGACGTCCCGCGCCACGACGAGTTCATGCACATGCCGTCGGACTACCCGCGCCTCAACCAGTTCCCACAATGGTTCACGGTTCCCGCCGGCGCGACCTTCACGACGCCCACGGGAACTGTCCCGGCGGCCGATCTGCGCCAGGGCGTCCCCGTAGCCGTCAACAAAGATAAGCCATTCAGAATCTGCCTGAAACGCCAGGACTAGCGCCGGCCTTTTCCAAGTTCCGCCAGGAATTCGGCCGGGAGTGCGGCGGTTTTGGATGTGGGGCCTTAACCGGCTGAGAGACATGCCTCAATGATACGGTTTTATCGCGTGGTGGATGCGGCAAGGCCGATGGAACGGCGCCGCCTCGCCGCCGCACAAGACATCTACCAGCGCGCGTTCCCCGCCTATCCCGCATACGCCCAGAAAATCGCCGACCTCGTCCGCAAGCCGCAAAAGCGCGATTTCGAAGTCATTCTGCTCGTCGCCGAAGGCGCCAAGGCGCGCGTCCGCGCATTCAGCCTCAGCTTCTATTTTCCCGAACTCCGCGCCGCCTACCTGGATTACATCGCCAGCGACCCCGCTCGGCCCGCTCGAGGTATCGGCGGCGCGCTCTACGAGGCCACCCGCGAACTACTCGTTGTTAAAGGCGCCCTGGGCATGTTTTTCGACGTCCTCACCGACGACCCCGAAAAGATCAAACCAACCCAAAACCTCAAGGAAAACATCAGCACACTCCGGTTTTACGAACGTTACGGCGCACGGCCAATCATCGGCACACTCTATGACGTAATCCCCACCGTCGCCAACCGCGGCTATCTCACCTACCTGGTCTACGATCCCCTCGGCCGTACCGGCCCGCTCAGCCGCCCTGAACTCAAACGCGTCATGACGCGCATCTTTCGAAGCAAGTACGCCATGCCACCCGATCACCCCGACGTCAAACAGATAGTCGGCTCGATACGCGACAATCCCGTGCGCCTGCGCCCGCCGCGGTACCAGCCGCCGCGCCGCACCAACGTCGAACGGGGCCTACTCAAACTGGCGCGGCTCGTCGTGATCAGCGAGGAACACCGGATTCACCACCTCCAAGAAAAAGGATACGTCGAGCGGCCCGCGCGGGTTGCCGCGATTCTAAGCGCGCTCGAAGACCTGCCCGTCGATAAGGTGGCCGCACGCCGGCACTCGATCGCGCCGGTGATGCGGGTTCACGACCCCCGGCTCGTCCATTTTCTTGAAAAAGCCACCGAACAACTCACGCCGGGCACGTTGCTTTATCCGGACGTGTTTCCGGTGCGGCAGGCCGCGCGCCTTCCCCGTGCCTGGGAGATCCAGGCCGGTTACTTCTGCATCGACGCCTCGACGCCCATCACCGGCAACGTGTTCAAAGCCGCCCGCGCCGCCGTCGATTGCGCGCTCACCGCCGCCGACCTCGTCCTGGCCGGCGAACCCCTCGCGTACGCGTTGTGCCGGCCGCCCGGCCATCATGCCGGCCGTAGCACGTTCGGCGGGTTTTGCTACCTCAACAACGCCGCCATTGCCGCCAACCGCCTCGCCGAAAAAGGGCGCGTCGCACTCCTCGATATCGACTACCACCACGGTAACGGCACCCAGGAAATCTTCTACGACCGCGACGACGTCCTGTTCATTTCGATTCACGGCCACCCCGAAGTCTCCTACCCCTACTTTTCCGGGTTCCGCACCGAACGCGGCGCCGGCAGGGGACTGGGCTATACGCGCAATTATCCGCTGTTCCCCGAAATCGACGACGCGGCGTATCTGCGCGTCCTCGACGACGCACTCAAGCACGTGCGCAGGTATAAGCCGGACTGGCTGGTGGTTTCCGCCGGTTTCGACACCATGGCCGGCGATCCTACGGGAAGGTTTGCCGTTACGCCGCAGGGAATGCGCCAGATTGCACAGCGGTTGGGCCGCCTCAAACTGCCCACACTCGTCGTCCAGGAAGGCGGATACAGCCTCACCAACCTCCGGCGGGGCGGAAGAATGTTCATCCTCGGGCTGGCCACCGGACTTTTTGAAGCCTGAGCTTTTTTTCAGGCCATTCCGCGTGATCGGCCGAATAAAATCCCGCCATTAATTTTATATTGCAGCATAGACTCATCTGGTATATAATGCTGGCAGGGAGCGAAGGGGTCCAAAGGAGGGTGAGGTTATGAGGAAGGGTGTGCAATATGCTTTATTCCCGGTGGCCGTCCTGCTGTTCTTGCTGGGCTGCCCTCTGGACCCCGGCGACGAACCCGCCGGCGATTATCGCGACGAAATGCGCGCGCTCGTCGAGTCCATCAGCGCGTACGCCAAATCCGGCCAACCCGGGTTCCTGATTGTGCCGCACAACGGCGAAACCCTGCTCACCGTCGACGGCGCCCCAACCAGCCTACCCAATATCGCCTACGTCAATTCCATCGACGGCCAAGCCCGCGAAGACGTCTTCTACGGGTACGTCGAAGATGACGCGGCAACGCCCCCGCCCGAGCGCGATGCCATCCTGGCCATGCTCGACTGGGCTGAGGCGCAAGGCATCCAGGTCCTCGTGATCGACCATTGCACCACGTGCAGCCGCGTTGATACGTCCTACGCAAGGAACGCTGGCCACGGATACGTCTCGACCGCCACGTGCCGCGGCTCGAACGCCATACCGTCTTATCCGCCCCAGCCCTACCACGTCAACGCCAACGACGTCCAATCGCTCGCCGACGCTTGTAACCTTCTCTACTTCCTCGACCCGTGCCAGTTTGGAACCTGCCCTTCATACGTCTGGGCGTTGCGCGTCAGCAATTTCGACCTGCTCGTGATCGACGCGTGTTTTGCCGGCCAGATACTCACGCCCGAACAGGTCGAGTCGCTCAAAACCAAGGCCAACGGCGGCAAACGGCTCGTTCTGGCGTACCTCAGCATCGGCGCGGCCGAAGACAGCCGTTCCTACTGGCGTTCAAGCTGGCGGCCCGGCTCACCTGCCTGGCTCGATGAACAAGAGGCTGCAGGCCGCTACCTTGTCCATTACTGGCACTCTGAGTGGCAGGCGCTCCTTTTCGGCAGCCCCAACGCCTGCCTCGACCAGATCCTCGCCGCCGGCTTCGACGGCGTCTGCCTCGACGGCGTCGACGCCTACCAGCACTTCGAATAAGGCGGTACGGGACTTTCTGATGGCTGGCACGAAGACACTCACTTGGGGAAAAGGTAGCGAGAAACTATACGAAAATCTGACTAGTCGTCTATTTGATGGCGCTTCTTGAATTCCAACACCGTAGCGGCCATTTTCTTGAAAAAAGACTCCTCCAGACGATCCATGAATTAGATGTCGACTCCTCGTGCGATTACGGTTCTCGAGCGTTACGGCATTTTTGGGGCTGACCTCGTCCGTCAGATCGACTCCGGGGTCTTCCTTTGTTGGCTGACCAGCTTCCCTTTTGACTTTTGGTCCTATTTTGTTGAATTTTGTTTCAGACCCTTGTCCTTCTTGCTTTTGACTCCCGTTTGAGAGTCTCCTTTTTCAGCGTTTCTTCGTCTCAAAGCAACCGGGCAGGGTCTTTTCGGTTTGTCCCCGCCATCAACGCCGGCGGTTAGGATTAGAATCTTTGTTCGCGATATCTGCACACGACGCGCAGATGTTGGCTCAAGGTCGCGAACAAAGATTCTGAATGCGGCTTCGTAGCCGCCTTAGGCGGACACGGCGCCCTATGCGCCTCGCCTGGCAACCTCACGGGATCGTCCACAGCGCCACGTTTTCCTGGTCCCTCACGAAGATCCTGTTCCCTGCGATCACGGGGTGCGCGTAGACCGGCGTGTCTGCGACCTTGAACCGGGCCACCTCCGTGTATTCCTTGTCGCTGGTCTTGAAGACGACCAGTTGGGAGTCGCTGGGCAGGGCGAAGATGACTGAACCCGAGTCGAGGAGGGCCCCGAAATTGTCTTTCCGGGTTGCGGTGTCGGTCCAGGCCATCTGGCCAGTCTGGGCGTTCAGGCAAAACAAGCTGCCCTTATCGGAGAGGCCGTAGAGCAGGCCGTCCTTAAGCACCGGCGTGTTGAATCCCGTGCCGAGTTCCGTGTTGCTCCAAAGCTCTTTGGCGGCAAAGCCGTCGTTTTGCTTCTCGACCTTGACCGCCTTGGTCCCCTGGCCCTGCCCGGTGTAGATGACCGTTTGCCCATCGACAATCGGGGTGGCCGAGTTGTAGAACCTACCCTGTGGTGCGGCCGCAATCTGCCACAACAGCTTCCCGTCGGCCACGGCGACGCCCACGAGGTTTTTGTCCGTCTGCACAACGATCATCCGTGTCCCATCCACCGTCATCAGGACGGGGGAGGCATAAGCCGGCCCATCGCCAGCCCATTTCCACTTCAGGTTGCCCGAGGCCAGGTCGAACGCCATGATCGCGCCGCCGTCCTTTCCGCCGAGGTGCGCGATGCACGTCCCGTTGTCGATGATTGGCGACATCGCCGTGAAGAACTGCGGCACGACGTTGGGAAACTCATCCTTGCGCCACACCTCCTTACCGGTGGCGGCATCCAGACAAGAGAGAGTCCCGTTCACGCCCAGCGTGACGATCTTTCCCTCCGCCACCGTGGGCGAACTCCTCGGCCCCGGGTGCCGGGAAGCCGGCCCCGCCACGGGTTGGGACGCGTACTGGTTCCGCCAGAGTTCTTTCCCGCTGGCTGCGTCCAGGCACAGGGTGACTTCATCGTCTCCCTGTCGTGCAAACACATAGAGCTTGTCGCCCACCAGGGCGGGCGTGGCATCGCCCGTGCCCGCCGTCACTTTCCACTTCTGCGTCAGTTCTTTGGGCCAGTTCTGGGGCGCAGTGAACCCCGTGACCTTCCCATCCCGATTGACCCCGCGCCACTGAGGCCAGTCTTGTGCGAAGGCGCAGGTCACGCTGACCAGAATCAGACACATCACCATCGCGCCGATCCATCGACTTGCGTTTCTCATATTGCCTCCAGTTCGGTTGTTCCCGATCCGACGTTCCCGATATACACCAGCAACCTGGCCGCATGCCCAAATGTGTGACCTTTTCTCGCGGGCAGGAGTCACACAGTAGGAACCAGGGAAATCCGCCGCCAACGCTCTTGGCGCTTGCGGCCGTCTCCATGGCGGCCAGCCTACAGGCTGCTGCTTTTCCACCTGTTTGGGTCGCAAATTGCCTGCCTGGCTCCACACACCATACGTGACCCGGTTCAGGATTTGCGCACAGACTATGGTCGTTCGCCCATCGTTACGTCCCGAGCCAGTATAACACAGAGGCGGTAGTACGGAATTGTTCGGGCTTCTGGCGTTCTGCGAGCGTCCTTCTTGGTTCTTACCTCGGATAGGGGTGAAGCGGTGACTGCGTTATGCCGGTGGCCACAACCGGTCCTTAGCAGAAACTCCATCCACGGCGGGTTTTTCCACTGCCATGAGGAAGCACGCGGATCGACTGGAACCTGAGTGGCTGATCTCGTCTTTACGCAGACCAAAAGAGTGGAAACCATTGACGGCGGCACATAAGAAGCGCAGCAGTGTGAGTGACGCGGCGCGTGGATACGCGAGCAGTGGTGTTCGCGTGCCCTTCGAACAAGGCGCTCAAGAAGGAAAGAACGGCTGGCAGATAGCGGTGGATCTCGACGGATTCCTCGAACTATGCCATCCTCTGTAAGTCATTGCACCGCGTGGGGAGCGCCCAGGCAAGGGGAGGCCGGGTATTTCCGGGGTCAAGAACCATTTCCCGTTGGAATCTCCGATTCCTCGGGCGCAGACGGCATCGAAGATGGGGCTGCCGGGCAGCAGGGGCGGCTGCAGATCGGCCTCGCTGACCGCGTCGATATCAAATGCCGCGGCTTCGTCTTCGTCAATCATGACACGGCCCCGGGCCGGCGGCGGGGAATCTGTTCCCGCGGCAGGAAAACAAGCGGCGAATTCCGTTGCCCCAAATGTTGCGTCTGATCCAGACAATTCATGTCATTCTGAGGCTACAGAAGGCAACATAACCAGTTTTAGGGCCATACCAGTACAAGTAATACAGATCGCATCTTGACCAATAAAGACAGGGCTTGGCAAGATGTGGCAAAAAAAGAAATGGTGAGCGGGGCGGGACTCGAACCCGCGGCCACCGGATTAAAAGTCCGATGCTCTACCAACCTGAGCTACCCGCCCAACCGTGGAATGGTGAGATTGGGAACTAGACACCTGGACCGGGCGCACTGCCGGGGCGTGGTTCGATGGAATCTGTTGCCACTGGGGTTCCCGCGGGCCTGCTATTCGTGCAGGCGGGACGCCCGCACCACAAACAGGCGGGACACCTGCACCACAATGCGCGGGTACAGGCCCACAACAGGCCGTAGCGCGGCCGGGTGCCATTCAATTTTTTCTCACTCGGAATCTTTGTGAAGTATAGAAGATCGGGTGAAAACATTGCAAATGCGCGAGAAAAGTGGGACGGCCCCCAACAACGGCGCACCAAAGTGCGGCGCTGGGGAGCGCGGCCGGGGGCCGTCCCGACAGGGATCTATGGGAAGAGCGTTCTTGCGGTAAGACGGCGGCCGGTTTTGGTTGCGGATTCGGGGAGGTTGGCGGGCCAGGGGCGGAAGTGTTTTGGGATTTTGCAGGGGGGGAGTTGTTCGCGGAGTTGTGCGGCGAGGCGGACGGGGTCGGGCGGCGAGGCGTGGGCCATTTTGATAAAGGCGGCGCCGACCTCTCCGTACTCGTCGTCCTGGACTGGGACGACGAGGGCCTGCTGGACGCCGGGGAGTGCGCACAGCCGGCGCTCGACTTCTTCAGGTTGGACGTTTTCACCGCCGGAGATGAACATATTGTCGCGCCTGCCGGTGACGATGAGCCGGCCATTGTTGTCGAACCGGCCGAGGTCGCCGGTAGCGAACCAGCCGTTGGCATCGAGCGGCCGGTAGAGTGTTTTGTTTTGCAGGTAGCCGAGGAAGAGGGTCTTGCCGCGGACGAAGATCTCGCTGCCGGGCGAAATGGAGACGGTTCCGGGGGTGAGGGGCGCGCCGACCGTCATCAGGGCATCGAGATCGTCTCCGGGCCGTGTGGCGGTGATTTGGCTCGAGGTCTCCGTGAGCCCGTAGCTGGTGTGGATGGGTATGCCGAGCTGGAATGCGCGCTGGACAAGGCTTGGCGGTATAGGCGCGCCGCCCATCAGGACGGTTTTGACGCGGGCGAGCCTTCTTGCGGCATCCTGGTCGTCGAGCAGGCGGTGCAGTTGCGTGGGCACGAGGGACAGATGCGTCGGGTGCAGGATGTCGAGCGCGCGCGCGAGCGGCATTTCGGGGTCGGGCACGGCGACGGCGGCGCCCGCGGCGGCACAGCGGAACAGGATGCCGATGCCGCCAACGTGGTGAAGCGGCAGCGAGAGCAGCCAGCGGTCGCCGGGTTGGAGCGGGATGTTGGCGTTGCCGGCGAGCGCGCTTTGCCGGTGGTTGTCGGCGGAATGCACGGCCGGTTTTGGATCGCCGGTGCTGCCGGACGTGAAGATGACGGTGGCGGGTTGGCCGGCTTCCATTTCCGTTTGTTCGGCCTCGGCGTCAGCACCCTCGAGCGTGAATCGGTCGATACGGCGAGTGCATCCCGCGGCAGTCATGGCTCTGTCGACTTCGTTTTGCGGCCAGCGGGGGTTGATCATGCAGGCGACGGCGCCAAGCCGCATCAGCGCGCGGAGCAGCACGATTGCCTCGACCGTCTGCCCGAGCGCGACGCCGGCGATGTTGCCGCGGATGACGCCGGACTGGCGTTCGGCGCGTGCGGCGGCCGATTCGAGTTCGCGGAATGACAGTTGGCCATGCGCCGTGACGATTGCGGGGAGGATCGAGCAGGATTCCGCCGCGCGCGAGTGCGCGCCGACGGGCGAATCAGGCACGGTAGATGCACTCCATCCGGTCGAGGCGGATGGTTGCGGCGCACTCGTCGAGTTCGGCGAGGTCGAGCTTGCCGTTGTGCGCCTGGAACCGGCGTTCGAGGAGGTCCTCGGCGAGCCAATCGTAGGTGTCGAGGCCGGCGGGGATATCTTCTTCGGTGATGGTGGCGGCGAGGTGGGCGAGTGCAATGAGGCCGACGCCGGATTCGAAACAGGAGCTGACGACGGGTTTCAAGCCGCATTCAACAGCCTCGGCGGCCCAGTCTTCCGCGGTGCGCGTGCCGCCAAGCAGGGTGGGCTTCAGGACGACGGCGCGCGCCCAGGTTTTGTCCTGCAGAAAGTCTTCCTGATAAAGGCCTTCTGCGATGCTTTCGTCGAGTGCGACCGGCATGCCCGACTGTCTGACAAATTGATCGAGGCGCGCGGGGTCGGCGAGCGGTTCCTCGATGTAGGCGATGCGGACGTCGTCGACGGCGCGGGCGAACGCGATCGCGTCTTTGTAGCTCCATGCTCTGTTGGCGTCGAGACGCAACTCGACTTTGTCGCTCATGATGTTCAGCACTTCGTGAACGATCTCGGCGTCCTGCTTGATGGACTGCCTGCCGACCTTGACCTTGGCGGCGACGTACCCGTTGTCGCGGAGGAACTGGGCCTTTTTGATGGCGCTTTTGATGGGGCCGTTGATGTAGCCGTTGATGCTGACGTACCGGCGCGTCTTGCTGAACAGGCCGTCAGTGAACGTGGCGCCGGCGGCGTAGGCGAGGCCGAGCGCCGCGCATTCTGCCCCGAACAGGACGGACGGCGTGGCCGTAAGCGAGTGGAGGACGTCTTCGTCGTCCAGATCGTTGTCGGAGTTCATCAGTTCGAGCGCGTAATCGGCCCAGCGGATCGCGGCTTCCCGGGCCTGGGCGATGGATTCCGGGTTGAACCCTGGCAGGGGCGCAATATCCCCGTATCCGGCTTTGCGCTCATCGTGGCCGATCTTGATGATAAGGCCGGATCGATTTGTCAGCACATTCTTCCCCAAATGGAGCGGGGCCACGAGCGGCAAGTTGTACTCGTAGATCTCGATTGTGGAAGAACTCATAAAATCCAGCCTATCGAAAACAGGAGGGCAAAAACAAGCAGCACTTTCCCGGTCGCGGCGAGTGCGTTGTTAAGCGCGGGCCCGTCGGTTGTAGTCACAACCGTCCGCAACGTTGGAATAGCGGGCAGGGCCGCGAGCATCGCCAGCAGGATAGCGGGGTGGCGCGGGCTCAGGATTGCCGGTACCGCCATGATCGCGGCGGCCAGCGCAAGGACGTATTCGGCCCGGGCGAACGTGCGGCCGAACCTGACGGGCAGGGTCATTTTGCGGGCGAGCCGGTCCTGGTCGACGTCGCGCAGGTTGTTGACGGTCAGTATGGCTACGGAAAGCAAGCCGGCGGCGAGCCCTGCGAGGAGGACGTCGCGGTTGAGCGCGTGAGCTTGGACGTAATACGTGCCACCGACGGCGACGGGCCCAAAAAAGACGAGCACAAACAGATCTCCCAGCCCCAAATAACCCAGCGGATACGGACCCGCAGTGTACAGCACGCCGCACAGGATTGACAAGAGGCCCACGATGATAAACGGCCAGCCGCCACGCCAAACAATATACAGGCCCGGCACGCATGCCAGAAGGAACGCGGCGGCGGTGGCGCGCAGCATGGCCGGGGGCGCGATGAGGCCGGCCTGGGTGGCGCGGACGGGGCCGAGCCGGCCGGGCGCGTCGGCGCCTTTGGCGTGGTCGAAATAGTCGTTGGCGAGGTTGGTGCCGATTTGGATGAGCAGCGATCCGGCTAGGGCGCACAGGGCGGAAGGGATGTGCAGTTTGCCGGCTTCGAACGCCATGGCCGTGCCGATTACAACGGGCGCACTGCCCGCGGGCAGCGTTTTAGGACGGGCGGCGTGCAGCCAAACGCTCAAGGATGCCACGGGGCCAGACCTCCTGATTTCACAGCCTGAAGGGCTGTCATAAGTCAGCCTGGGGCAACGCCCCAGGAAACAGCCACCACCATGCCTTGCCCTGAAGGGGCGATACAGCCTTGTTGCACCCTTTCAGGGTGCGGCTTCTCTTGCATGCTCATTCCTGGGGCGTTGCCCCAGGCTATTATCTTTGGCCCTTTCAGGGCATCGAAGAAGCATGTATGGGTGAGGTGCAAGAAGAAAAGCCACGGTGCGACAAAAAACTTCGTGATTGCGAATTAAGCAGGCCCGGTTCTTGGGAACCGGGCCTGCTGAATGAGCCGCTCTTACAGGCAGAATCAGAGTTTCCAGCCTTCACGATAATCCCTGCGGACATACTTGTTGGCCTCGGGGACATTGGTGCAATTCATGTTGGCGGCGTCCCACTCGATACGCTGGCCGCTCCTGATGGCGAGGTTGCCCAGCAGGACCATTTCGGTGAACGGCCCGGCGTAGTCGAAGTTGCCGCCGGCCGGCTCGCCGCCCTTGCACGCCTGGATCCAGGTCTCGTAATGGCCAACCGACTTGGGGATGGTGCGGGGGACGTCGGGCTTTTCGTAGGGGACGAGGCGCGGCTCGTTGCTGTACTCGCCGCACGTGATCATGCCCTTCTCGCCGATAAACAGCGTGCCGCTCGCGTCGTCGCCCAGCTTTTCGTCGGCGGGGACGGCGGCGGGCCGCTCGGGCAGTTTGCCGCCGTCGTACCAGAAGGCATTCACGGCCGGCATGTCGCTGCGCGCGGGGAATTCATACTTGATGATCGACCAGGCGGGGCCGCCTTCGTCGTTGTTGCCTTCGCTCTTGGCTTCGACTGCGGTGGGATAGCCGAGCTTGAGGCCCGTGTATGCGGCGTCCATGACGTGGCAACCCATATCGCCCAGCGCGCCGCAGCCAAAATCCCAGAAGCCTCTCCAGTTGTGGGGCACGTACGCGGGGTGGTACGGCCGCATCGGCGCCGTGCCCACCCAGAGGTCCCAATCGAGCGTTTCGGGCACAGGCGGCGTGTCCGTCGGCCGCGTAACCGGTTGCGGCCACAGGTTTCCGGGGCGGTTGGTCCATATATGGACTTCGTGGACGGGCCCGATCCGGCCGGCCCAGATCCATTCGCAAACCCGGCGGACCCCTTGGCCCTGGTGGCCCTGGTTGCCCATGTGTGTGGCGACTTTGAATTCGCGCGCCGCCTCGGTGAGCATTCTGGCCTCGGCAATGTCGTGGGTGAGCGGCTTCTGCACGAACACGTGCTTGCCCATTCTCATTGCGTGCATCGCGACACGGGCGTGCATGTGGTCGGGCGTCGACACCGTGACGGCATCAATCTCGCTGCCCTGCTTGTCGAGCATGACGCGGAAATCTTTGTACTTCGTGGCGTTCGGGAATTTTTCAAACGTCCCGGCGGCCCGTTTCCAGTCGACGTCGCACAGGGCGACGACGTTCTCGGTCTGGCCGACGTACCGGATGTCGCTCGCGCCCTTGCCGCCGGAGCCAACCGCCGCAACATTGAGTTTTTCGTTTGGGGAGACCCGGCGGGTTCCTGGCCTTCTCACGTCTTGTGCGCGGCCGGCCGCACAGCCGAAGAACACCACGGCACCGGTTGTCAGGAAAGCGCGTCTAGAAACTTTTTTCATTTTTCCACCTCTTTCTACACCATTCCGGGGCGTGTCCGGCTACCCCGCCGCAACGCCACGGCAATTTGAACTTGAGAATACAAAAAAAACAGGGTCAGGGTCAATAAAACCGCGCGTTCCGTGGACGCGGCGTCCCCGCCGCGTCTCTTAATCCGTCCAATCCGTCCGATCTTTTCTCACAGCGGCCGCTTTTCGATTTTGAGTTCGTGGATCGACCACCAGAGCCCATCTTTTTGGCCGGTTTGCACGATCCTGACGTACCGGCCCGCTTTGGGTGTGCAGGCGATGTCAGTCACGGGCTGATCGCCTCTGCCTTTGGCGACGGGCTCGCCCCAATCCTGGGTGTTGTCGGATACGTAGACCTCGTACTTCTTGGGGTAATCGCCGCCGGAATTGGTCGAGTCAAGCACGACCCGGCTCACTTCAGCGGGCCACCCCAGATCGATCTGGAACCATTGCCCCGGCGCCTGGTTGGTGCCGGTGGTCCATCGGGTCTCGGGTTTGCCGTCGATGGCATTGCCGGCTTCGGCGGCGTTATCGGAAGCCGTGGTGAACAGCGTGGGATTGTTGATCTTCTCCAACGCGAGCTTGGCTTCGGCGCCGACTTGCGGGTCGTTTTCATAGCGCTTGATCACGTCGTAGGCGGCGGTGGAGGGACATTCCGCCAGCCCCGCAAGCGCCATCACTTTCTCGCCGGGTTCGGAAGCCAATTCGAGGCCTTTCTCGTACATCGCAACGCGCTTTTCCACCGGCTGATCGGCGGCGAGGCCGGCCAGGCGCAGGTAGCCGCGCAATGCGAGCTTCTTCACCGTATCCGTGGCGCCGGATTCGGCTACCTTGCCGAGATCCTCGACCGGCGCAGCCGTCGGCCATTCCATCAGCGCACGGACCGCCGCTTCCTGCAACTGGGCGTCAGTCGACTCGAGGTCGGCACGCAACGCATCGAGCGCCGAGTTGTCGCCCAGCTTGCCCAGCACCCGCACCAGCGCCGCCCGCGCCGGAACATTGCCTTTCGTGCCGTCGAATGCGGCGAGTGCGGCGGCCGTTGCGCCCGCCGGGTCTTTGGCTTTACGCGCGGCAGCAACGACGGCGGTTTCCGCCTGAGAGCGCGGGCCGTCGGCGGTCTCTTTCACGAGCAGATCGATCAAGGCGGGCGCGTCTTCGGGCCTGCCGAGCTTGGCCAGCGTTTTGAACGCGTCCTGGCGCAAATTCTCATCGGGATCGGCCGCCACTTTCAGGATCTCGGGGACAAGCTGCCGCGCGTTCCGGTCGGCCAGCGCCCCAAGCGCCTCGGATTTGATCCCAACGTCGCCTGCCTGCAGCAACTTCACGAACGCACCGTCGATAGCAGGCCCGTTGATCCGCGCGAGGCTCTTGCGGGCGGCTTTGGCGTCGTCGTCGTCGTCGCCGGCGGCAATCTGCGCCAGCAGGGAGACGCTGGAATACTCGTTCCCAAGTTTGGCGAGCGCTTCGATCGCGGCGAGCCGCACGGTGGCGTCGGTTGAAGTGACCAGATCGGTTACCGCCGGGCAAGTCCCGGGCGCGGCTCGATCCGCAAAGACAGTAATCACCATGACCTGCGCGGCGGGCGCCAGGCCGGCAACCTTCTCGCCGAACGCGCCCGCTACCTCATCAGGGAGTTCGCGCAAGGCGTCTGCGGCGGCGGTGCGCACGATGGGCTCAGTATCGTTGAGGCCTTGAACAATCAATTTCATTGCGCGGGCACTGCCTCTTACGCAGGCGAGCGCCTTGAGTGCGGCGGCCCGGGTCGCAGGGTTCTTACTCTTGTCCAACAGTTTCTGATAAATCTTCGCACCGCGTTCGAGAGTCGCATTGTCGGTAACAAGTTGTGCGGCCGCGTCAATCAAGGCGGGCTCGACGGCGCCCGGCGCTTCCGACCACAGTTTCTCGATGGCGGCGGCGGCAGGTTGCGTACCAACCAGGCCGAGCGCAGCGATCGCCGCTTGTGCAACCGCTTTGTCGGCGTCGTGAGCCGCCTTGGCGAGGACATCGGAGGTTTCCGGATCTTTCCTCTGGCCAAGGGCGTCGACTATGGCGACTTTCGCCGCCGGTTCGGTCTTTGCGAGCGCGGCGACGAGCGCGCGGGCGGCTTCCTCGCCCGGCATACGGTCGATTGCATAGCAAGCCATATCGGCTGTGGCCTGTTTAAGCAGCAGTGGTGCGACGGACGGGATGCAATCCTTGCCGCCGAACAGGTAGATCTGGCGGCAGATGAACAATTTGGCCGCGTCGGTTGTGGACTCCGCCGTGAGGAGTGCCGCGAGTTTGGCAGCCATTGCGCGGAGTTGCGCCGGGTCGTTTTGCGCGCCGTGCGTCTGCGCACGCGTCATGAGGTCCGCGGCGGCATCAAGCGGCGCGGCATCGGCGCCGTAATCATAAGCGGCGATTTTAGGGAGCAGTTCGTCAAACGTGCCATCGGCTGCAAAGGCGCAAGGCGCGATGGCCAGCGCCGCAAGAACGGAAACGAACAGAAAGCACGCTGGACGTATCATGTTTTTCCCCCTTTGAATTGTCGTTGGCATCGGACGACTTTGCGTTGTGCCATCGGGCTCCAGCCGCGTAGACTCCAGCGGTGGGGTCGAGCTCCTGCTCGACCGTGGCTCCAACACGCGGACCTGAGGCTTCAAAGCGCCACCACCGCCACCACCCGGTCGCGCGGGAGCGCGACCCCACCCTGCCTCCAAGTTCAGAAAGTTCACGTTAATTTCCACGGCGCGCGCATGGGGCGTTGCAACAGTCTGTTCCCATCCACATCGGGTTCGCCAGCGGACGTAACAAATACCTCTTTCGCCGGATCCCATCCCAGCGGCCGTTTAATCCAATACGCGATGTTGCCCAGGTGGCAGACGGTGGCCGACCGGTGGCCGATGGCGACGTCGCAGATCGGCCGCGACCGCGTCTTGATGCAATCGAGCCAATCGTCGTGGTGGCCGGGGCTCTCGTAAAGGTGGATCTCGTCAGGTCGGATGGGTTCGTTTTCGAGCCCGGCCGGGTCGGTTTCCAGATACCCGCGGTTCACCCACACTTTGCCCTTGTCGCCGATGAACTCGACCCCCGCCTTTCCGCGCGCGCCGCCGTGGTACATGACCACGCCGTTGGCGTACTTGTAGGTGAGGAACTCGAGGCCGTCGCCCGGCGGAAGGATTTCGACCGGCCCACTTTCATCCATGCCAAGCCCCCATTGGGCGATGTCGAAATGGTGCGCGCCCCAGTCGGTCATACCGCCGCCCGAGTAGTCGCGGTACGCACGGAAATTGGGCCAGCCGTCAAAATCGAGGCCGGGCGCGATATCCGAGTTGTACGGGCGGAACGGCGCGGGGCCAAGCCAGAAGTTCCAATCCAGGCCGTCGGGCACCGGTTCGGCCGGCAGATAGCACTCGGCCGGCGGGCCGCCGACGTTGACGTGGACCGTGTGCACCTTGCCGATCCGGCCGTTGCGGACGAGTTCGCAGGCGATTCGGAACTCCCTGCTCGATCGCTGCTGGCTGCCGGTCTGAAACACCCGGCCATATGCGCGGGTGGCGCGGACGAGCGCCTTGCCCCCATTGATGGTGAGGGTGAGCGGTTTCTCGCAGTAGACGTCTTTGCCGCTCTCGATCATGGCGATCGAAACCAGCGTATGCCAGTGGTCGGGCGTGGCAATGACGACCGCGTCGATATCGTCACGGCCTGCGATCTCTCGGAAGTCGCCGTACGCCGCGACGCCGTTGTAGCCGGGCTTGTCATCGCGTTTGGCGTAGTGGGCGTTGGCCTTTTCCTGCCGCAGCTTGAGCCGTTTGGCCTCGACGTCGCACAGGGCGACAATCTGGCACGATGGCCGTCTGAGGAACGTATCGAGGTGGCCGCCCATCTGTTTGCCCATGCCCACGAACCCCAGCGTCAGGCGTTCGCTCGGGGCCGTGGCGCCGTCCGCTCCCAGAGCCGAGCCCGGGATGATGGCCGGAAATGCCGCCGCCGCCAGAGACCACCCGGCGGTCCGTTTGATGAAGTCGCGCCGGCCGATCGCCCGGCTGGTTGATTGGTGGTTCTTTTGTTTCATGCCGATCCTTCCTTCTATGTGCGCCCACAGGCCTTTTTAAACAACGGGCCACTAGAATACACCGCGAGAGGCCGGAAAAGGAATTAAGGATGAATTCACCCTGTCCGTCCCGATTGTCCCAAAGGTCTCAATCGGCCCAATCGGCCCACTGGCAAAAACTACGCTGGACTTTTTGCCCTCGAGCGGGTAATGTCGCGGGTATGAAAAAGCGGATCCTGTTCGTTGGGGGCGGAGACGCGACGGCGCGGGCGGTTGTGTCGGCGGGCCGGTTGGGGTATCAAACGGTCGCGGTTGACAATGCGCCCCGCTCGCCCGTAATCGCGGCCGCCCAGGAAGGCATTGCGGCGGACGTCTCGGATCCTCGCGAACTGACGCGCGTCGCACGCAGCGTCCAGGCCGACGGCATCTACCCCGCGCTCGATCCTTTTGCGCCTGCCGCGTCAACCGCCGCAGCCGAGTTGCATCTGCCCGGCCTGACGCCAAGCGCAGCTACCCTCATGCAGGACAAATACGCCATGCGCAGGGCACTGGCCGGCAGCGGCGTGTCGCAACCGACGTTTTGCCCGGCGGCAAACGAGCAGGAAGCATTGACCGCCGCCGAGACGGTGCGGCTGCCGGTGGTTGTCAAGCCATCGCAAGGTTCCGGGAGCGAGGCCGTGCGCCGCCTGGATCATCTCGAAGACATGCCGCTGGCCTTCCTCCAGGCGAAACGGGCCTCCAGAAACGGCATGGTGCTGGTCGAGTCGTTTGTCGAAGGCAGGCACGTCACGGTGGACGGGGCCGTCCAGTGCGGTTCTTTCAGGGCCATCTCGGCACACGGGTCCATCCCGGCGCCGCTCCCATGCTGCTATGATCAAGCCGTTTATGCGCCGCTGGAAGACGAACTCATCGTAAAACTGGCCGCGGCCGCCGGTTCGGTTGGCAAGGCATTGAAACTTAGCGGCGGCATATTCAGCGCGGAATTCATCCAATTGGCGGACGCGTTTTTCCTCGTCGAACTCCACCCCTACCCGCTGCATTTGCGGCTGCCGGCGGACCTGCTCGACCTGACAGGGGAGGCAAGCGCAGTTGCCGCGGTTCTGCGCGCCTGCACCGGCGAGGCGCCCGCCAAAAACGCGGCGCCGGCGCCGGCTCATTCCGCCGCAATCAGTTGGATTCCCACGCACAGCGGAGTTGTGACGTCCGTTGAAGGCCTTCAAGAGGCCCGGGCCGTGGCCGGCGTCCGCCAGGTGCGGGTAAATGCAAAACCAGGCGACGTGATGGGCCACGTCGTGGATGTTGCCACGCGCGATAGGGTCGGATATGCGCTCGCCATGGGCGCATCGGCCGGCGAGGCGCTCGATGCCGCCCAAAAAGCCTGCAACCTGTGCCGGATCGTTACCGACCCGGCGCTGCACTGACAGGAGGGATGCCTCGATGATGGGGATGTGGATGGCCGGGCTTACCGGCGGGGATCAGGACAGCCGCCAGCAAAAACAACAAGCCGCTATGGGCCTGAATGTCGCCGGGCTGCGCACGGAACTGCGCAACACCAGAGAACAGATCGGCAAGCTGGCACTCATGAACCAGGCCCTGTGGGAACTCCTGTGCGAACGCCTCCAGCTTACCGACGATGACCTGGTGAAAATTGCCCAGGAGATCGATTTGCGCGACGGCGTCGCAGACGGCAAAATGACCGAAACGCCGCTCAAATGCCCCCAGTGCGGGCGGATCTCCAACTCCCGCCACTGGAAATGCCTGTATTGCGGCCTCCAGTTTGAAAAACCGGCCATGGGCTAGACTGAGACCGCTGGATCCGCCGCTGTGGTAGCAATGAACCCCTGCTCGACTTGACGGACTATTCCCGTTGACAAACCAAGATTGATTTGCATTACAAATTGTCCTTTACTTTTTACTTTATGTATGGTATACTTTACATAGACAAACAAACGGAGGACTACCGATGCACCCCCAATTAAGACATGCCCGCTTTAACCTGACAGTTTTTGCGATTGCACTTACACCCACTGTCTGTGGATACGTGGCGCTGCTCCTCTTGTACCCGCGTATGGCTTCTTTGGCTTTTGCTTTTCTTGGCCTGATGGGGCTGTTGGGTTTTGGAGTCCGTTTCTACCGGCGGAAGCCGGACGAGCCCGGCGTGGTATTGGACGAGCGCGACCAGTTGATACGTGACCGGGCCGACCTGATGGGATGGCGGGTGGTCTGGCTGTACTGGCTGTTGATCTGTTTTGTACCGTGGTGCTGGGTAGTCTTTACATCTGGCATCGAGGCGATGATACAAATGGGCATCCCGCTGCTACTGTTTCCGTTCTTCTACCTCGGCGCGGGCATTGTTCACCAGGTAACATGGTCGCTGGCCATTGTCTTTTCCTACCGCGAGGCGTCGCAGGCATGAGCTCGGCACTTCAAAACAGGATCCGCCGCAGTTGTTGCAATGAACGCCCATCTCTACTTGACGGACTATTCCCGTTGACAAACCAAGATTGGTTTACATTACAAATTGTCCTTTAAAGAAACGGAGAACTCCCAATGCACCCCCAACTGAGACATGCCCGGTTCAACCTGATAGTTTTTCTGATTGTGCTTGTGCCCACTGTCTGTACCTATCTGGTGTTGCTGCTCTTGCACGGCCCGCGTATTGCTTTTTCATCTGTTGGCTTTCTCGGTCTGCTGTTCATCTGGGTTTTCGGAAGCCGTTTCTACCGGCGGAAGCCGGGCGAGCCCGGCGTGGTGATGGATGAGCGCGACCAGTTGATACGTGATCGGGCCAACCTGCTGGGGTGGCGGGTGGTCTGGGGGTACTGGTGCCTGATCTGTTTTGTTCCGTATTTCTGTGTAGCCTTTGCGTGGGGCATCGAGGCGATAAAAGACAAAGGCATCCCGGCGGGGTTTTATCCGCTCTTCTACGGCGGCGCGTTCATTGTTTACTACGTAACATGGTCGTTGGCGATCGTCTTCTCCTACCGCGAGGCGTCCCAGGCATGAGTACGGCACTCCAAAACAGGATCCGCCGGTTGCGGTTCGACCATAACGAGATGACACAGCAGGAATTGGCGGACAAGGCAGGCGTGACACGGCAAACCATCATCGCACTCGAGGCCAATCGGTACGTGCCCTCTTTAGTACTGGCGTTCCGAATCGCCCGGACATTTGGCGTCGGCGTGGGTGACGTCTTCCAGTTGGAGGAGTAAGCGGCCCGCCGCAAGGTAGATACCCCGCCGGAAGGCGGGCCGTTTGAAGGGTATCCGCCTTTTTGCTAGGATTTTGGTGTAGTCAGCTACAAGGTCGTCTTTGTGCAGTGGGGGAATGCTGTAGCGAACGTGCCGCAACCCTTTGCGGCGACGCGTCGAGAGCCATATACGCGGCAACGATATGGCTTGTGCCAGGACGAATACGTCAACAAGGAGCGGGGGCATGAAAACTTTGCTGATTACGGCGGGATGTATTGCAGTTCTGGCCAACGCATTGCCGGCCGGTGCGGAGTTACAGAATGTGGCGGTAGGCGGGTCCATTCGGATTCGCGGAAACTGGTACAGCAGCGAGGCGACCGGCGACAGCCTCACGGGCCGCAACCCGTTTTTCCAGGTACGGGGCACGCCAAGCTGGCGCGGGTACGTCGATCCCGTGACCGGCCTCTGGGGCAATCCGCTGGCGGGCGCGCGGTGGGCGGCGCAACCGGGCCGGTTGCCGGTTTGGGGGTGGCCCGACTGGGATTCGCGCGGCTCGAGCGCGGGCTACGTCGATCAGCGCATCACGCTCAACGTGCGCGCCGATTTCACCGAACGCGTAAGCGCCTGCATCGAGCTCGACAGCTACGCCATCTGGGGCGAAGACTTCCGGTCGGACTATGTGACGGGCGTGGATCGCCGCGCCGTCTCGATCGACGACCTCGAGGTGTTCCAGTCGTACATCGAAGCCAATGACATGTTTGGCGTGCCGTTGCGGCTCCGCGTGGGCCGGCAGGAACTCCTCTTCGGCAGCCAGTGGCTGGTCGGCTCCAAAGTGAACGGCGCCTATTATCCTGCAACATCGTTTGACGCGGTCAGGGCCACCTATGCCACCGACCTGTTCAGCGTAGACGCATGGTGGGCCAAACTGGCCGACACCAGCCCGGTCGAAGAAGACGGCGATACCGATTTCTATGGCGTCTACGCCAGTTACCTCGGAATTGAGAACGTTACCTTCGACGCCTACTACCTCCTGCTGCGCGATGCCCAGGCGCTCGCCGCCACAAACGGCACCTTCATCGCGGAGTGGTTAGAAGACGTGTTCGCCGTCGACAATTTCGACCCCACGTACCTGCACACGGTTGGCATGCGCGGCGCGGGCACGTTGGGCGCCATTGATTTCGAAGCCGAAGTCGCCTACCAGTTTGGCGAAGCCGGCGCCGCGGGCATTACGTTCGCGGGTGCGGGGCTGCTTTCGCCTTACGGGCCGGACGACGCCGAGTTCGACAACTGGGGCGCCAACCTCGAGGTCGGCTACACGTTCGACGCTCCGATGAGCCCCCGCATCTATATCGGCGGCGCGTACCTGGGCGGCGAGGACACCCGCGACATCGGATTCGTCGACTGGCTGGGCGCAGTGGCCTGCCCATTCTGGAGCGCCAGTTCGAGCGTGAGCTTCAACCGGCTGTTTTCGAACTGGGTGTACAGCGAATTCCTGGCCAACAGCGACCTCTCCAACGCCTGGGTAGGCCGCGCTGGCATCAGCGTCAACCCGACGGAAAACACTAACCTGCTGTTGGCAGTTTCCTATTTCGAGACGCTCGAGCCGTACAAATCCACGTGGCCCGCCTATTTCCTTCTCGGCCAATGGGTGACGTGGCTGGCCCCGTTCAGCTTCATTGACAGGGAAAACGAAAAAGACCTCGGGTGGGAAACGGGCTTATACGCGACCTACACCTATTCAGACGACCTGTCGTTCAGCGCGGGTTATATCCACTTCTTCACCGGCGACGGCCTCGGGCCCGGCAACGGCAATTTCTCCTGTCTTAACGGGCTCGGTTTCAACGGCGGCACGAACGACGAAGACGCCGATTACGTCTATTTTGAGACTACACTGCGCTTTTAGACACACCACCCCCGCAGATTGGCCTGCGGGGCTTGTGGGCCGTTTATTGGATGAACCTGGCGATCCGGGCCGCCACTTTCAGCAGGACTTCCTGTAGCCGGTACGTGCCCTGTTCGAGGGATTTTCGTATCTGCTCGAGCCGTTGCTCGCTGATTGGGTCGTCTTGTTCGCTCGCCTTTGCCAGAAGCAGAGCGGCGGCGCTGAGTGTCGCACCGTCGGCCAGGGGTGCCGGTTCATCGGCAACACCGGCCGCCGGGGGTTCTGCCTCTGTTCGTAACTCGTTTACCCGCCTTGGGTTGGCGGGTTCGGCGTAAATGCCTATGCCCGATATGCCAACCATGTCTTTTCTCCTAATCTGCACCATCAGGTGCTGCTGACACTCAGATCATCGGCAGGTTTTCAAACCGGCTTTAATGTATTCCCATTGTGGTGCAGGCGTCTCGCCTGCTCTTTGGGACGTGCAGGCGGGACGCCCGCACCACAATGCTTGCAACTCCCAGGTTCCGGCCTCTACTATTCGGGCATGAAAGACGCAACCCGTGTCACTCCCGCCGAATCCCTTGCCCGCCTCAAAGCCGGCCACGAGCGGTTTCTCCACGGCCATTTCGAGCACCCCCATTGCGATTCCGGGCGCCGAACGGCCGTGTACACCGAGGGACAGCGCCCCTGGGCGGCCATCATCGGCTGCTCCGATTCGCGCGTGCCTGTCGAGGTGATCTTTGACCAGGGGATCGGGGATCTTTTCGTCGTGCGGGTCGCCGGCAACGTGTGCAACGGCGACGAGATCGCATCAATCGAGTATGCCGTCGAGCATCTGGGCACGCCGCTGTGCGTGGTCCTTGGCCATACCCGGTGCGGCGCCGTAACCAGCGTCGTGACCGGCGCCGCGCTCGACGGCCATCTGGCCAAACTGGTCCGCAGCATCTACGTCGCCGCGGAAGATGCACGCCGGGAGGAGCCGTCATTGGCGGGCGACGAACTGGTTGACGCCGCCACCCGATGTAATGTGCGGCGCGGCATGGCGGACCTAACTGGGGAAAGCGGAATCATCGCCGCGCGCGTTGATGCGGGAACTCTTCAGATTGCCGGGGCCATCTACGATTTGGCTACCGGCGCCATCGACTGGATTTGAGCCTGGCCACGCCAAGTACAGTCGTATCAAAGGTTTAATGGGCCGTTTGGGCGGTCGTCCGGTTTTCCTTTCTTAATTTTCTTCAACCCAAGTTTAATTTTCTTGACATTTGGCCTGAATTGAATTATATTTAAGTCAACTTAAGGTTTGTTGATGCGAGGCGGATGGCATGAATGAGCAGCGGCCGGAATGGGTACAGGCGATAGACCCCGAAGACTGGCAGTTCCTGAAGCGATTCTTGCTGGCGAGCGGGTCGTTGAAGGCGTTGGCGGAAGAGTACGGCATTTCGTATCCCACGGTTCGGTCGAGGCTCGATCGGCTGATCGCGAAAGTGCGAGCGGCGGACGGGCCGGGGCCGGTCGACGCGCTGCACCGCCAGATCCGGGTGCTGGTGGCGGAGGGGAAGATGGACCGGGTTGTGGCGCGCAAGCTGCTCGATGCGCACCGCGATGTGCTGCGGGAACACGGGGTGGAGGAAGAAAACTCATGCAAGTAATGACGGTAGTTGTGCTTCTGATGGCGAGTTCCGCAACCCAGCCGGAGGTGCTGGGCGTCTATCCGGCGGACGAGTTGACCGACGTGCAGCATGGCAAAGATATCGAGGTTGTCGTGGACAAGTCGGTTACGACCGACGGCGGGGGATCGCTGAAAGTAACCTTTACCGGCAGTGGCAACGCGGAGGCGATGCTGTTCTCGGAACAACTGGCCGGTGTCGACAATGCGGTGCTGTGGTACGAGGTGGACATCCGGTGCGAAGAGCCGGCAGGCATGGCGTACGCCGCGCTGTGGGCGGTCTTTCCCGACGGCAACAGCTATTTCTCCCGCGGCCTGGATCAACCCTGCACACAAGAATGGCGCAGGAGCCGGATTCCGTTCTTCCTCGAGAAAGGGCAGCGGCCCGACCGCGTGGTGATGGGGGTGCGGTTCGACGGGCCGGGGACGGTCTGGCTGGACAACGCGCGGCTGATCAGGGGCGACAGAGGCGTGTCATACGGGCCGCGGACGGGTTTATTTGCAGCAGTTTTGGGTGTGATTGCAGGGCTGTGGGGTGCCCTGGCAGGGTTCCTCGTGCCACGCGGCAAGGGGAAAGGATTGGTAGTGGGGTTGGGTGTGGCACTTTTGGCATGCGAAGTGGTTTTATTTGGAGCAGGTATAGGGCTGCTGGCGGTAGGGCGCCCGCTGGCGGCGTGGAGCCCCTTGACCATCACGGGCGGCATTGGGAGTATCTTAATGCCTCTACTGCTGTTGCTGATAATGAGACGTTACCGGGACCTTGAGGCACAGCGGCTGGCGGCGCAGGATTTATCCGACAGCCTGTAGCGGGAGAAAAACGCGTGGGCCTGTACAGTCGCATCCTGGCTGCGCCGTGGGTGTATGAATGGCTGCGGTTGCGCATGCTCGGCGGGGGTCCGGCGGGGGAAGTGTTCCGCTGGCTGGGCGACACGCGCGAGGACGTGTTGATCGACATCGGCTGTGGCACGGGGATGGCCATGGACCGGCTGGGCAATTTCGCGGAGTACCACGGGTTCGACACGGACCCGCGGGCGTTGCGACGGTTCCAACAGCGCGTGCTGCCAAACAATGTTCATCTATACAACGCCGCCGTGACGGCGGCCGATCTCGACCGAATCCAACCTACTAAAGCCATCCTGATCGGCCTGCTGCACCATCTGCCGGACGATAAGGCCGCGGAACTGTTGTCGATGCTGGCGCGCTGCCCGACTCTGCGGCGTGCCATCACGCTTGACCCGACCTTCATCGAGGCCAAGCCGGTCAACACGCTGCTGTGCCGGCTGGACCGCGGCCGGCACGTGCGCTCGCGGCCCCAGTATGAGGCGCTAATCCAAGCCGCCGGCCTTGAACCCGTGAAGGCGGAAGTGTTGGCGTCCGGCAACGGGGCCGCATTCTATTTCTGCACGCTGCTGAAAAACTCATAGGACGGATCGGACGGATCGGACGGATCCGACGGATCACGGAAGCAGAGAAGACTATTCCCTTTTCTTTTCGTAGGAAAAACAGCTAAAATGGTTTCTTTGCAAGAGGAGGAGCCGTGGCCATGGATAGACAGCACGTTTACGCCGAGAAACTGAACCGTTATGTGACGGCGATGCGCAACGAAAAACCGGACCGGGTGCCGATTCGGCCGTTTGCGGCGGAATTTACGGCCAAATACGCCGGGTACGACTGCCAGCAGGTCACCCATGACTACAACAACGCCTTCGCCGCCGCAAGAAAAACCGCTCTCGATTTCGACTGGGACGCGGCCGTCGGCAACATGGTGTACGTCTGGACGGGCCTGACCCAGGCGATCGGGCTGAGGTACTACGGCGTCCCCGGTATCGACGTCGATCCCAACACGGGTTTTCAATACCTCGAACCGCCTGAGAACCAAGCGTTCATGCGGGAGGACGAATACGATGCCCTGATTGACGACCCCGTGGCGTTTCTCTACAACGTGTGGCTGCCCCGGGTTTCCCGCGACGTCGTGCCGATCGGCCAGCCATCGACCTACCGGAACAACCTGTCGTTCGTCAAGGGCGGGATGGCCATGCTCAACTATTTCATGGGGTTCGGCACGCAGGGCCAGTTGTTCCGCGACGAAGTGGGCTGTGTTGGCGCGATCAGCGGCATTTTTAAAGCCCCGTTTGACATCATCGCGGACAAGCTGCGCGGGTACATCGGCCTGATGACCGACATCGTGACGCAACCGGACAAAGTGCTGGCGGCGTGCGTAGCGCTGATGCCGCACCTGCTGGCGGTCGCGCTGTCCGGCGCGGACCCCGAGAAGTACGTCCCGATCGGTTTTTGGATGCACCGGGGTTGCGTGCCGTTCATTTCGCATAAGCATTTTGAAACCATGTACTGGGCCACGTTGAAACCTATCATCCAGGAGATCTGGGCGCAGGGGCATCAGGTCCTGTTTTACGCCGAAGGCGACTGGACGGCCCACCTCGAGCGCTTTTGCGAGTTGCCCGAGCGCAGCATCGTGTTTCACTGCGACCAGACCGACATCCAGGCGGCCCGCAAAATCCTCGGCAACCGATTCTGCATCAGCGGCGGAATTCCCAACTACCTGCTCACCCTTGGCACCCCGCAAGAGGTCAGCGATTACACCAAAAAAGTCATCGACACGCTCGGCCCGGACGGCGGCTACATCATGGACGCCAGCGCCATCATCCAGAACGACGCCAAAGTCGAGAACGTCCGCGCCATGACTGATACCACCCGCGAGTACGGCGTGTACGGCGGCAAGGCTTCGAGCAAGCCGCCTGTCCCTCCGGGACAGGATAACCAGCCGCAGCAGTTCGTCCAGTATCACCAGCACAAAAAGCCCGGCGTCTGCATCCCGTGGGACGAGAAACGCAAGGAAATATCCGAGATCAAAGGCGACGAACAACTGGTGGCCAAGATTTGGGAAGATAACGAGGCCCTTGCCTACACCTACATCTGGCACTGCCTCTTGTCGTTCTAAAACAAACCCTGTTATGCAGATTGTTGTGGTGCGGGCGTCTCGCCTGCATTTGGAGAACGTTGGAAAGAAGGATTACGCCATGATTCAGCGCGCCATGATTCCATTGAGCGTTCTGGCTGTAGTTATTACGCTCCTCGCGGCCTCGGCGCCGTCCGAAGGCCAAGTCAGCCTGATCGGGCCGGATTTCTCCGCCTGGCGCCTCGAAACCGGCACATGGTTTGCCGCGGGCGGGGCAAAAATCAATCCCACCGACGAGAAGCTGCTTAAGCCCGAGCCGGGGTCCGGCGTGATCGTCAACGGTCCAGACGGCAAGACGGTGCACCTGCTCTCGAAAAACGAGTTCGGCGACGTCGAAGCCCATATCGAATTCATGGTGCCCAAAGGATCCAACTCCGGCGTGTATTTCCAGGGCCGGTACGAAATCCAGATCCTCGACAGCTACGGCGTCGAAAAACCCACCTACACCGATTGCGGCGGCATTTATCAGCGGTGGGACGAAAAGCGGGAACCGATGGGTTACGAAGGGACGTCGCCCAAAGTTAACGCCTCATTGCCGCCCGGCCAGTGGCAGACGTTTTACGTGATTTTTCGCGCCCCGAAGTTTGACGCAGCCGGCAAGAAAATCGCCAACGCCAAATTTGAAAAAGTGGTCTTCAATGGCAAGTTGATCCACGAGAACGTCGAACTCACCGGCCCCACGCGCGCGTCCCGCTACAACGACGAAGCCCCCCTCGGCCCACTCATGATCCAAGGCGACCACGGCCCCGTGGCCTACAGAAACATCACCCTGAAACCCCTAAAATGACTCGGCGTTTTCCATGCCGTCTGGGACGCCCCCCGGCAGTTGTGGGGGGTGTCCCATTTTTACGATGCGCGGAATGCTGGTTAAAAAAGGGACACCCCCCACAACTGCCGGGGGGCGTCCCAGACAAGGCGAAATAGCAAAACGTCGTGGGCGAGACTAATAAGGGCTAGGTGCAGATTCGCGCCGGTTCGGATTTCTAGTCCTCTTCCACGTACTCCGCCCGGACGGTGCTGCTGATGCCGCCGCGCGGGTTGACCTCAATCTCGACTTCCATCCACCTCGGCTGCGATACCTTCACCAAATCCTCCAACATCCGGTTCACAAGATGCTCGTACCAGATGCCGACGTTTCTGTACGACATCAGGTAATACTTGAGCGACCGCAACTCGATGCATTTTTCGCCGGGGGTGTAAGAGATCGTCACGCAGGCGAAATCCGGCAACCCCGAGAACGGGCACACCGACGTGAACTCGTCGGTTGTCGTGACGATTTCGGTGTTTTGGCCGGTTTCCGTGTGTGCGTATTCGTAGTTGAAACATTCGAGCACGCCCGTGTCGATGGCTTCCGGCCCCTGGAAGGGCAGGGTCCTGCCATGGGCTTTGAACTGTTCTTTGGGCGCCCGCTTCTTTTTATTTTCCACGATAGATGCACCTTGCTGTGTTTGTTTCCTGCACCACGACCACGGTCAGGTCGTCGATCGACCGCAACAGAAACTCCCAAATCCACGCACAGAGCCGTTCGCTGGTGGCCGCGCCAATCCCGGCTACCTCGTTCAGATACCGGTGATCGAGCGCCTCGTACAAGCCCCGCAGGTGGCCCCACAACCGCATCAGATCCATGGCGCCGACCTCAACGCGGTAGGTGTGGCCATGTAACCCCCGGCACGGGTGGCCTTCCGGCAAATGCGGCAGGCTCTGCGCCGCCTCGAACGAAAACCGCAACCGCCGCGGCAGGTTTCTGAACAGGTCCTCGTCCAACTCCTGCGGGGCGAAATCATCGTCGCCCGCGGTGCTTACCCGGACCTCTTTCAGCATCGGTAGCGCCGGCCGCAGGCCCTTGTCAATCCAGGCCGCCAGCCCTTCGAACGACGGGTTATCGAGCCCGGGGATCTTGTTGAGGTCCGCGTGGTCCAACTGCCTGCGCAACGGATCGAACAACCGCGTGATCTCGCCAAAATCGATCAGCCAGCCATACGGCGACTCGGCCGGCCCCGCCACCACGATCTCGATCCGGAAACTGTGCCCATGCTGCCGCGCCCCGTTCACGCCGCATGTCGGTGCGCAATGCGCCGCCTCGACGTAATACGCTTTCACCAACTCGACGTTCATGGCTTCACACCCCCCTCTGGTCCGGAGGCCAGATGTACTTGTGCAACTGAAGCTGGAACCGCACGTTCAACCCGTCCTCGAGAATCCATTCCACAATCCGCCGCGGCTCGATCTTACCAAACACGGCCGAAAACAGCACTTGCCGGCACCGCGCCGGCAACCCGTATCTCGCCACCACATCGCGGCTCCACTCGTAATCGGCCCGGTCACCGATCACGAACTTGACTTCGTCGCGATCGGTCAGCGCCTCGATGTTCCGCCAGTCATTGCGGTCGGTCATCCCGCTGCCCGGGCATTTGAAATCCAGCACCTTCACGGCTTCCGCCGGCAGGTCGCCGGCCCACACCGACCCGTTCGTTTCCACCTGCACCGTCCAGCCCCGCTCGAGCAGCGCTTTCACCAGCGGCACACAGCCCGGCTGGATCAACGGTTCGCCGCCCGTCACCTCCACCAGCGGGACGCCAAACGCCGCGCATCTCTCGACAACGGCATCCACGGTCATCTCCTCGCCGCCCTCGTAGGCGTAGCGCGTGTCGCAGTACGAGCACCGCAGGTTGCAGCCCGTCAGCCGCACAAACGCGCACGGCAACCCCGCCCACGTCGATTCACCCTGGATGCTGCGAAAAATCTCCGATACCTGCACGCCGTCCATCTTTCTATTATACCTGCAAAGTAAAGTCAGGCTGTAGGCGGTAGATCTCAAGTGCCAACACATCGTTTACTCTTTTCATGATAGGGTGAATCCGCGGTATCAAACGGAGGCGGGCTACGCTGGCGAGCGACCTGTTTGCGGTGCATGTCGTAGGATGCCTTGGCCCAGGCACAGGAGGCTTTGGAACACGTCGCAAATAGGTGCATCACGTTGCGCCAGTGTTTGTTGCATCGGCGGCGGACAGGCTATTCCCAGCCTTCAAGAGGCCAGGACCAAAAGTCCTACCGCCGCCGTCGCCCAAACCGGAGTTCGGGTCAAACCCCATATTCTGCCTCGCGCGCCGGTTGGTTATCCACAGCCAACAGACAACGTGGACCCACTCAAGACTCCCACTCTGTCGGCTGTGGATAACCAACGTGGCTACTATAAGGACCATCAGGGCGAATTGTTGTGCGGGCGGTTCGCTTGCACTTTTTTTGGTTTTTCCTACAGTCTACAGCCTGCGTTTCTATCTCCAGCCGAAGAAGACGGGCAGGTAGGTTGCTTCTCTCTCGTGGGGGAGAGCGTCGGGCCCGAGTGCGTTGTCGTTGTAGGTGACGAGCACGGCGAGCCCCTGGCCGAAAAACGCGGTAGTCGGCGTCAGCGCGTCCCAAACGTTCCAAGTAAACCAGCGCATGACGTCACCCCTTTCGTTTCAAGCCGTTGATACAATAGGGTCCCCGTATGCGCACCTTGGCGCATTCTTATGCAGCCTGCATTCTTATGCCGCCTTCTTGAGGAAATTGGCGCGTGTTCCGTGTATAGTTGGGCCGCGGCCGATTTGGGAGCGCTGAAATGAAGAACAAGCTTATCCTGTTATGTCTGCTTAGTTCGGTGGCGATAAGTTTTGCTGGATGGTGCGATGATGCGGCGGGGCCGAACTCGCGCGGGGCGGAATGGTGGCCGTCGTGGCACGTGACGGCGCTGCCGGACGAAGGGGTGGGGCTTCCCTACGACGCCAACGGGTGCATCTACTGGAAGGGCGCGTATCACCTGATGTACATCTTCCAGGACAAAGAGGGGAAACACTGCTGGGGGCATTTGTCGAGCACGGACCTCGTGAATTGGACGTACCACCCCACGGCGCTGCAGCCGAATCCGGGCGACGCGGACACGGGGACGTTCAGCGGGAACGCGTTCCTCGACAAGGAGGGCGTGCCGATGCTGTGCTGGTTTGGGATTGATGCGGGCGTGTGCGTGGCGACGTCCCAGGACGACGCGTTGATCCGGTGGCAAAAGCATCCGAACAACCCGATTGTGCCGATCCCGAAGGAAGGCCAGCCGGCATATGGCGTCTACAAGGTTTGGGACCCGTACCTGTGGCTCGAGGGCGACACGTATTATTGTTTGCTGGGCGGAAACAGTTTGCCGAATGGGAAAGACACACTCTACCTGTGCAAATCGCCGGACTTGGTTACGTGGACGGCGGTCGGGCCGTTTTACGAGCATCCGGACCTGTCGTGGACAACGGACGGCGAGGACTGTTCGTGCCCGGATTTTTTCAAGCTGGGCGACAAGCACGCGCTGCTGTGCATCAGCCACAAGGTGGGCGCGCGGGTGTACGTGGGGCGGTTTGACGGGGAGAAGTTTTATCCCGAGCAGCACGTGCGGATGAACTGGCCGGGCGGGGCGTTTTTTGCCCCCGAGAGCCTGCTGGATGGGAAAGGGCGGCGGGTGTTTTGGGCGTGGGTGGTCGACCCGCGGCAGATGTCGACGCAGCGGGCGACCGGCTCGGGGTTCCAGAGCATGCCGCGTGTGCTGTCGCTGGCGGAGGCCGGGACGGTGCGCATCGACCCAGCGGACGAGTTGCGGACGTTGCGGCGGGCGCACCGCGAGGAGGGGGTGGTGGAGGTTGGGGCGGATGCGGAGGTTGCGCTGAAGAACATCCGCGGCAGTTGCGCGGAGATGGCGTTTGAGATTGATCCGGGCGGCGCGGCGGAGGCGGGCGTGAAAGTGTACTGTGCGCCGGATGGGACGGAAGAAACGGGCATCTGGTACGACGCGAAGGCGAAGCTGCTGAAGATCGACATGGGCAAGTCGACGCTGCGGAAGGACGTCCGGTACGGCAACGGGCCGCTGGACGGGTACGGCAACAATGAGAAGAACCTGCGGACGACGGTGGACGCGCCGTTCGAGTTGCGGCCCGGCGAGACGCTGAACCTGCGGGTATTTGTTGATGGGCCGATGCTCGAGGTGTTTGCGAACGGCCGTCAGTGCGTGACGCAGCTCATCTATCCGGCGAGCAGGGAGTCGGTGGGCGTGAAGGTGGCGGCGAAGGGCGGGAAGGTTGTGGTGAAACGGGCGGAGATGTGGGAAATGGCGCCGGCGACGTTTGAAGATAAGAGGTGGTAGGCCGTAGACTGTAGGAAAAACAAGCGAATATAGCGGAGATTGAGCATGGATACGAAAAAGCGTTTTCCGAACCCGGAGTTGACGAGGCGGACATTGTTGAAAGCGGCGGCATTGGGAACGGCCGTGGCGGGCGTGGCTACACATGCGGTGGCGGCCAGTGATAAGCCGGTGTGGGACCTGGCGGACGCGCCGGTTGCGCCGGTGCGGTCGAAGGCGGCGCGGGTCAAGGTGGCGTTTGTATATCCGCCGACGAGCCAACTCGACAAGGAGGGGTACTACAGTTGGCCGGGGTCGGGGTTTGACGCGGAAGGCCGGCAGAAACAGTATACGGAACAGCTTCGCGGGCTGGGAAAAGATCTGAACATCGAGCTCGACATCCTCGAACAGAATATTACGGACGACGCGGGCGCGGTTGCGTTTGGCGATTCGGTGAAGGCGGCGAAACCGGACGCGGTCCTGCTGATCCTGTTCAAGAAAGGCCATTGGCCGCAGCTTAAGAAGGTCGTGGAGCAGGCGGGTGTTCCGGCGCTGGTGGTAGCGCCGCTGGGCATCCTGCTGGTAGAAATGATCAACGAACTGCGGTTGAACCCCGGCGTGTATCTGATCAATTCGGAAGCCGCGATGGATGGGATTGCGACGGGGCTGCGGATGGTGCGCGGGGCGTTTTGGATGAAGAACAGCCGGCTGATGGACCTTGCGCCAGAGAAGGCGGACGACAAACAGGTGCCGGTTATCGGGACAACGCTGCACACGGTCCCGCTCGAGCGGTTTTACGAGGCGTACAAGCGAACCACACGGAACGAGGCGGTCCAGAAGCTTGGCCGGGCGTATATGGGAAATGCGAAGGGGCTGGTCGAGCCAAACGAGGAAGACGTGCTCGAGGCGGCCCGGTGTTATTTTGCGATGCGGGACTTGATCGCGGCGGAGCAGGCGGACGCGCTGACGATGACGTGCCTGCCGGGGCTGCAAAACCCGCACAAGCACGTGCCGCCGTGCATGTCGTTCATGACGTTGCGCGACCAGGGGTTCCCGGCGGGCTGCCAGTCGGATTTGAACTCGGCGCTGACGCTGATGCTGGTCGAGTACCTGTTCGACCGGCCGGGGTTCATGCAGAACGCGTCGATGGACACGGAGGCGAACCTGTATTTTGGGGCGCATTGTACGTGCCCGGCGTACATGGGCGGGCGCGGCAGCAAACCGGAGCCGTACATCTTGCGGAGCCACGCCGAGGCGGGTTGGGGCTGTGTGCCGCGGGTGCTGCTGAAAGAAGGGCAGCGGGTGACGATGGCGCTGTACAAGTCGGGCGACAAGCCGGGGATGATTGTCTACGCGGGCGAAATCGTACGGTGCCCGGAGATACCGCCGGTTGGCGGGTGCCGGACGAATGCCCTGATTCGGTTTGACGGCGTGAAAGACGCCTGCACGGTGAAAGGCATGCATCAGATCGTGTTTTATGGCGATTACGCGGAGCCATTGAGGGATTTCTGCCAGCTCTACGGGATTCCAGTGGTGGCGTGAAGAATTGGTCGGATCGGACGGATCCGATGGATCGGACGGATAAAGCCGACCTCTTGTGAGGTCGGCTTACTTTTCTTGCGGCTCGTAGAAGGCCATGAGGCGCGTAAGCAAAAAACGGGGACTGGCTCGCTTTTTCCGGCAGTTTGGAAAAAGCGTGCCTGTACCCGCTTTTTGCGCTCCATCAGTGTGGTTCGAAGAAGGCCATGAGGCGGGTTAGGATGAGGTTGGCGGGCGTAGGGATGTTGTGGGCCTGGCCGTACCGGCAGATGGCGCCGTTGAGCGCGTCGATTTCGGTTTTGCGTCCCTGTCGGACGTCTTCGCGCATGCTGGCGTAGTGGGCGGCAGTGGGCGGAATGAGGACATTGATGAACCGGTCGAAGTAGGCTTGTGCGTCGGGCGGGTCGAGGGGCACGTTCATGGCGTGGCCGACGGCGTAGACCTCGAAGATGATGTTGCGCATGATGTCGAGCGTGGGGGGGGATTCGGCCAGCCGGCCGTAATTGACATCGAGCAGGGCCGATAGCGGGTTCAACGCGCAGTTGTAAGTGACTTTCTGCCAGAGCTTCGTGGCAACGGCATCGGTGTAGACGGTAGGAAGGCCCGCTTGTTCCATGGCGGCCACAATTTCACGGACTCGGCCCGCCGGGGTGTCGGGCGAGTAAACGCCGAGCGCGGTGGGTTCGGCGATAACGGTAATCTCGATGAGGCCGGGTTCGGGGGTCTTGACGCCGTAAATGACTCGGGCGCCAACGGTCCTGTGCCAGCCGACGGCTTCGGCGATGCGTTCGGCGTTGCCGAGGCCGTTCTGGTAGGAAACCACGAGGGTGTGGTCGTCGACGAGGTGTTTTATCGAGTTGGCGGCGGCGGCGGTGTCATAACTTTTGACGGAGATGATGATGAGGTCAAACTGACCCGGCGCAAGACTATCAACACTGGTGAGTGCCCTCATGCCGGTGACATGGTAATCGCCCCAGATGCCGGTGATTCGGAGGCCGTCCCTGGCGATGGCGTCCATGTGGGCTTGATACTGGCTGACCAAGGTGACGTTGTGGCCTGCTTTGGCCATGAAGCCCCCGAAAGAACTCCCTATCGAACCGGCGCCAACTATCAGGATGCGCATTTATCCAAATCCTTTTTATTGGTTGAGCAGCCAGTATACACGGCAAGCGGGCAACGTATAAAGCGAGGGCTCGCGGCCGACCACGCGGTGGGATGTCACGCGGCGGGGTTCAAGCCCCGCGCGGGTGATATCGATTTTGCCGCGCGCGCGTCATGGCCACTTTGTGAGGCGGTTTCGGGAGAAATGAAAAAGGCCCCTGAAAGGGGCCTTGTGGCGATCAAACTTTTGGAACTCGTGGTTCCCTTGTCTGCCGAACGTTGAGGCTGCGCTGTTTTCTACAGCCGGACGAGCAGCACGATCTAGGGCTGCGCCACGGCGTTGGGAATCGCAAAACCGAGCACGGCGCTCACCAGGATCAATGCCGCGGCCACGCCGACCAAAATCCGCAGGCTCTGACGGATATTCATTTTGGCGGCGTACTTGCCAATCAGGCTGGGCATCAGAATCGCGCCCAGTAGACCGATAGCGAAGATAATGCCGAACACGCTGCCCGAGGCTTCGGTCTTGCTGAAGGTGACGCCCACAAGCGTCGGGAAGATGGGGCCCAGCACGAACCCGGTCACGAGCGTTGCTCCCACGCCGATTCCCACCGACTTGGCGCCGACCATGGCGGCGATCGAGACCGCGGCTATCAACGCAAGCACCGGCACCAGATATACGAACTGCTCGGCAGGCACCGTGAACGCCGTAATGAGCCGCGCAAGCATCAGTGCGATCCAGAACCCGGAAAGGCCGGTGCCGGCCTTTTGGTCGGACATTTCGTGACTCTTGAGGTAAGTCGTGACAAACCCGCCTAACGTGACCTCGAGGCTCATGTAGCAGAAAAGGGCCAAGCCGCCCGCCCAGATGCCGCCACGGCCCAGCAGCGAGATCGCCTGCGTAATCCGGAAGCCCTCCGGCGGTTTAGGAAATGTGCCGAAGACCGTGTAGATGATTGGGATGAACAAGATCGCGCCGATGATTCCGACGGTGCTCTTGTACCCAAGCTTACTGAGCAGCGCGGCAATGATGAGCGGCGTGATGAAAGCGCCCACGCCGAAAAACACGTTGAGCAGATTCGATGCCGCAGCCGGATTCTGCCCGCTGAACAGGATGATCGGCCCAAGGGTGTTGCCGATGGTGTTGACGGCCATCGCCGCGGCGCCAAGCAACAGGCACGCCACGAATGTGGAATTGAACGAAATCGCGCTGGCGAGCAGCCACACGCAGATGCCGCCGGCCGCAAACCCCAGCACGGCGATCAGCTTAAACCCCAGCCAGTCCGTCAGGGGGCCGATGATTAACACGAATACCAGGCTGCTGAACATCAGCGCCGAAATCAACTTGCCCACCTGGGCATCGTTGATTTTCAACTTCTCGGCCAACTGCAACTTGACGCTGCCCAGAATGGAGAAAATCACTCCAAGGGCAAACACTCCCGAAAATGCAGTCATAACAGCAATCGCCATAATATTTTCTCCTTCCGCTGTGCCCCGCTACAGCTAAGCCATGCCGGGACAGGTTGACTGAATCGGTGTATGCATATGCCCCTGCGCGGGGCTCACATGTCGCGTTTCCCGCCGCGCCACTCTTTTCTCCTGCCACAACTCCGCTGGCGAAAGAAATACTACTTGGTTGGTGTGCGGAGATCAAGCCCAAACGTGGGACGGTGGATGGTGGCCGCTGGCCGGTGGACGGTGGACGGAGTGGACTTAGTGGACGTAGTGGACGTATAAAGGGGGTATGTGGATCTATCGGGGTTTGGACGCATTTTTCTTTGTTTTTCATACGGGTCTGGTGTTGTTTGTTTTGGTTGGTTGGTTGCCTCGTCGGACGCGGTTGGCTCATTTGGTGGTGGTGGTTCTGACGGGTTTGTCGTGGTTTGGACTTGGTTTGTGGTACGGGATCGGGTATTGCCCGAGTACACAATGGCACTGGCAGGTGCGTCAGCGGCTTGGTTATGGGGAAATGTCGGATTCGTATCTGAAGTTTGTGTTTGACCGGCTGACGGGCCTTGATGCGAACAGGGCGGTGGTAGACGCGGTAGCGTTTGGGTCTTTTTTGGCGGTAGCGGTTGTTTCTTTGGCCTTGAACGTAGCCCGGTTGAAGGTGAACCGTTCGTAACCTGTTATTTTGACCGGCATTGCGCACATGATGGTTGACTTCGTTGGCGTGTGCTACTAGAATCTTGTAAAGAGCTTTGATTCAGTCAGGTGGAGGCACTTGGTGTCAAGTAACCTGTACCTCGTAATAATGCTGGGGGTAATCTTCCTACTCACGGCCGTCAGCGTTCCGTCGCTTTTTCGGAAGAAATGTCCGAATTGCGGTTCCAAGAACTGGATCGAGGCAACGGTGTGCAAAAAGTGCGGGGTGGCCTTTCAAGAGTGAGCGGCGGCAGGCGCCTGCCGCCAGCGGCAGGTTGCCAGAAAGGTGTGGTGACGCGCTGTGGTTAAGATGATTAATTGCCCGTATTGCGGGAAGCTGACAGACCCGAAATTGGATTCGTGCCCTCACTGCGGGGGCTACGTGCAGAAGAAAATCCCGGGGAGGACGCCCGAACCGAAACGGTCGGGTGGCCAGACGTGCCCGAACTGCCAGGCGCTGGTTCACGACGGGGACATCATCTGCGTGGGTTGCGGGACGAACCTGCTGACGGGCCAGAAGATTGCCGAGGAGAAGACGCGGGTGGCCCGGGAGCCGCGGAATTGGCTGCCGCTCGCGGCGCTTGCGGGTGTGGTGGTGGTGTTGGTGGCGGTAGGGGCCGTATTCGCGTATTACGCGTTTACGCGGGACCCGGTGAAGCGTGCGGTTCAGTTGGCGTATGGGGGCAACCTGCTCGAGGCGGGCAACGTGTTGTCGAAGTACATCGAGAGCCACGGCGAGAACGGGCGTGCGCATTTCGAGCTTGGCCGGATCCAGTGGAAAATGGGGCGGATGACCGAGGCGGCGAATTCGTTCGAGAATGCGTTCAAAAACGAGGAATCGAACGTGGATGCGGGCATGCTGGCGGTGGTGGCGTACGGGGATTCGACGGATCCGTCGGCGCGTCAACGGCAAGTGGGTATCCTTCGCGATCTGACGAAACGGTTTCCGGACAACGGTGAGGCGTGGTACCTGCTTGCACTGGCGCTGGGCGCGCAGAACGACGTGGAGGGGCAGGTGGCGGCGTTGAAAGAGGCGGTTGCGGCGGGGGTGGACACGGCGGGGGTTCGTCAGAGCATGGCGGTTGCGCTTGGGTTGAACGGTGATTTTGCGACGGCCGAGAAGGAACTGGCGGCGGCGGCAGGTTCGGATGATGCCGACGGCAACACGGCGGCGGCGTCGGGTTTTTTGGCGAGCCTGGCGGGGAATTACGAGATGGCGCGTGCACAACTCGAGGAAGCCGTCAAGGCGGACACCGGGGTGAAGACGCAGGCGCAGATGCGGTTGGGCCTGCTGTTGCTCGCGGAAGGCCGGACAGAGGAAGCCGCGCCGTACCTGGCGGAAGCCGCGGAACGGGATAAGCGGAACGTGCTGGCGCAGTTTTTCCACGCGGTGGCGCTGGAGGCGGAAGGGAACGTTCTGGATGCCTTAACGGTGTTGGAGGCGGTTTCGAAAACGAGCGACCCGCTTGCGGGCGAAGCGGCGGTTCGGGCATCGAGCCTTTACCTTGCTCAAGGCAATTACGAGAAGGCGCGTGAGTGCATATCTCGTGCGGAGAACGCTTCGATGAACACGGCGGCGTTCCACACGACGCGGGGCCGTGTGTTTTTGGCGGCGGGCGAAGTGGACCGGGCGTCGGAATCGTTTGCGAAGGCGCGAGAGGTGGATCCGCGGTATGCGGGGGCCTATCTGGAGACGGGCCTGCTGCACATCCGGCAGCAGGCGTTCAGGGAGGCGATCGACCAACTTGAGAAATACCTGGAGCTTGCGGGAACGGGTACCGCGGGGGCGCGCACGGAGGAGGTGGCGGCGCTTGTGGAGCAGTTGAAGCAGGCGGCCACAGGGCCGGCGCAACCGGCTTCGAGCGCGGGCGCCGTTGCCGGAAGGAGCATGTGATGAGCAGCCACATTGTTTTGAGGATCGTGTTGGCGGCGTCGGTTGGGGTGGTATTGGCGCCGCATGTGTGGGCGTGGGGGCCGAAGACGCAGCAGGCGGTCGTGACGACGGCGATGCATGTGCTGAACAAGGAGGGGGTGATCCAGATAGCGCGGCTGTCGAGGGAAGTGGCGGAGGGCGCGGCGGCGACCGCGGAGGCGATGCAAGAGATCCACCCGACGTTCAATGCGGATCCGATGCGTGCGGTGGAAACGGAGTTGCGGCTGCTTTCGGCGGTTCGTGGGCGGAGCGTGGACCCCTATTTTGCGTACCGGCTTGGCCTTCTGGGCGCGCTGATTTCGCAGATCACGGCGCCGTTATCGGGTGAGCCGTCGATATACCGCACGGAGTATTACGATGATGTTGACCGGAACCTGCAGCAGGTCCCGCTGAAGACGGGGCAGCGGAAAAATGTGGATGTGGTTCCTTATTTGGAGCGTCTTCAGGCGCTGGCAAACGTGCGGCGGGATTTGCTGCTGAAGGATTACCAGGCGGGGATAGGATTTCTGGGGGTTGCGCGTTCGTCGCTTGCGGAGGAGGCGAGCCGGTCGATCGAGGCGGTGGCGGACATCTGGTACACGCTTCTGACGGGCCCGAGCTATCAATCGGCGGTATCCGAGGAACAGGTTCAGAAGTACGTGGGCGACGCGATGGAGTATTACGTGCGGCGTGGAAACGAGGGGGAGATAGACGCGAATTACGCGCGTCTTTCGATCCTGGCGGCGAAGACGCCGTCGTTTGCGCGGCGGCTAGGGGACATTTTTTACGACGGCGGCCTGTATGAGCGTGCGATCCGTGAATATGACGTTGTGCTGCGGGATGAACCGGGCCAGCGGGAAATTCTGGATCGGATCGCAACGTATTACGTGAAGGTCGGGGATCAGCTTGCGGCCGCGAAACGGTTGGAACAGGCGGAAGAAGCTTACGGCCGCGCGGCGAAGGTGGACCCGCTGCACGCAGACGCGGAGATGAAGCGGCTGGAGATGGAGGCGCAGATAACGGCGCGGAATGCGCGTCAGGAGACGGCGCGCCGTATGGTTGAGGAGGGGGGCCGGTTGCAGACGGACGCGGAGCAGTTGGCGTTGCAGGGCCGTCACGCGGACGCGATCAGGCTGCTGCACCAGGCGGAAGCGAAGTACCGTTCGGTGACGTCGGAGTTCATGGCGGAGTTGCAGGCGGCGAACACGGAGCTGACAACGATTGCGATGCGGCTGCGCGATCTGACGGGCCAATTGATACAGAATGCCCAATCGCTCAGTGGAAGCGGGTCTGCGCTGGATATGCAGCGGCTGGCGGACGCGAATGCGAAAAGCATCGATGAGGCGGCGTTGAACGCGCTGAACGCGCAGGCATTGGCGGATACGTTGGCGCGGGTGAAAGAGCAGATGAGACCGGCGCTCGAGTATCAATAAGGCCCCCCCGCCCGGCGAGACGATTCCTACCCGGGCAACGCACGAGGACGTAGCACGTTAGCCTGCTGAAGCAGGCTAATCAGCCGACCGGATAAGAGGGAGCAAAGAGCCGTTGGTCATTCCCGCAATTCATGCTCTTATTCTTCCTGCGCTTTCTGCTTTGGCACCTCCTGTCGGTCTGGCAATCGAGGTTACCGGTGGTTTTTTGTGTCGTCGATCTGGCCAATTCTTGGTTTCTGGAAGACCTTGTAGAAGCAGTAGGCGTTGAGGAGTGTGATACCGGTCCAGACGGCAATCATGTATATCCAGGAGAGTGTCGTCATTTGGCGGCCTCCGGTTTAGCGGCGGCTTCTTCGAAGAACTTGGGGTGGGTGCGCCAGGCATGTCGGACGCCCCAGATGAGGAAGCCGGCCATGGCGAGCATCATGGCGCGAGCGAGCCAGAGGAAGGGGATGTTTTGGGGCACAACCCCCTGCATGGTGATGCGGCGCCAGAGGCTGTCTTGCGCGGACCAGACGACGAGCGTGAGTGCAAACACGGGGGTCACGTATTTCATCACGTAGTAGAAGATTCGGGGGACTTGGAGGTCTGCGCCGGCGTGCATTTCGGTCCATCCTTTTTTCATGCCGAAAATCCAGGCGAAGACGACGGCCTCGAGTGCGCCGAACAGGACGAGGCCGAAGTCGCCCATCCAGTAGTCGAGTTCGTCCATCACGCCGCGGTCGTAAAACAGCACGACGGGCTGCATGAGGCAGAACACGCAGAGTGCGATGCCCGTTGCCGCGCGTTTCCTTGTGAGGCCGAGTTCGTCTTCGAGAAACAGGAGGAGGGGTGTGAACATGGCCATGCTCGAGGTGAGGCCGGCAAGGAACAGCAGGATAAACCACATGACGCCAAAGACCTGGCCGGCGGGCATTTTCTGGAAGATGACAGGCAGGGCATGGAAGCCGATGGCGAAGGTTCCTTGGCCGAGGATGGCGCGGGTGTCGGCAACCCCAAAAAAGACGACGGCGGCGGGGATGGCGATGGTGCTGCCAAGTACGACTTCGACGAATTCGTTTGTGGTGCACGAGGTGAGCCCGCTGAGCGTGATGTCGTGTTTATAGTTGAGGTAGCTGGCGTAGCTGTGGACCATTCCAAGCCCGACGCTGAGGGTGAAGAAGATCTGGCCCGTGGCGGCAATCCAGACGTCGGAATGGCGCAGGACTGACCAGTCGGAGACGTGCCAGATCTGGGCGAGGCCGTCGGCGACGGTGCGGCCTTCGATGGGTGGCAGAGTGAGGACGCGGATTGCCAGGACAACGCCGAGAACGAGCAGTGCGGGCATGGCGTATTTGGCGACGAACTCGATTCCTTTGGAGATGCTGAGCGACATGATGAGGATGTTTGCTGCGAAGGCGAGCAGGAAGAAGAGGTAGGCGCGTGCGCTGAATGAGAGAGGCCCTCCGAGCCCGAGGTAGTCGGAGAAGACGGAGGCCATGGCAGTCTGCGAGGTTTTCCCCCAGTAGGCGCCGGTGAGTGTTTGCCAGGCGTAGCCGAGCGCCCACGACTCGATGTAGATGTAGTAGACGCCGACCATGGCGGGGAGTAGGACGCCGAATATGCCGATGTATTTTGAGAGGGGGTTGTTCCACATGCGGTGGAACATGCCGGGGGTGCTACCGTGTCCGAACTGGCCGCCGTGCCGGCCGATGGTCCATTCCATCCACATGAGTGGGATGCCGAGGAGGACGAGGCCGAGGAAGTAGGGCACCATAAACGCGCCGCCGTATGGGGCGGCTTTACCTGGAAACCGGAGGAAGTTGCCGAGGCCGACGGCGTTGCCTGCCACGGCCATGATGAGCCCGAACCGTGTGGCCCAGCCGGTGCGTGTAACTGCTTGAGACCTGGGCATAAACGGAGATCCTTGGTGTTATGTCGCGCGGTTCGAGTAAGGGATTATAAGAATCGTGCGGGGAAGGGGTCAAATTGGGGATTGCGGCGTGATGAAGAGCGCAGGTAAGTGGGGTTTGGGGTTTTAAGGATGAAGGATGGAATAGCCCGGTCTGCTTTAATAGAAAACGGCCGGGGCGGTTGGTATTCAACCGCCCCGGCCGGGACGCTATTGCGAGGTTTTACCGGATGGGATTGGCCCGCAGCCGCAGCCGGAGCACGGGCAGCAGCAATGCGACCGCCAGCAGCAGGACGAGCCCGTCGCCGGACCGCGGGAACGTGGGCGGCTCGAGGTTAGCGGCAAAGCATCCGCCGTTGTCTTCGCCCTCGCCTTCCGCGGCTTCGGCTTCGAAGGCGGCCACGAGGCCAAGTGCGCTGAGCTTGGCGGTTGCGGCGCCGTTAACGACGTTGAGATCAACGACTCCGGCGTCGTCCCATGCGTCGGCATAGGGGATGCCGATGATGACGCCCACTGCGCCGTCCATCACCTCGGCTGCGTGCAGAAGGAGATTCACGTCTGCGGCGAGGCTGTCCTGTACCGTCATGATGACGGGGTAGTTCTCGAGGGCCACGCCTTCGAGGTTCCAGTAGCTGGATCCGTCGGAGACGGCGATGTTGACGGAGCCGTAGACGTCGACGTAGCCGTCCGGCGGGTCAGCCACGAGCGCGGCCTCGTCTGCGCCGAGCAGTTCGACGAGGTCGTCGGCCGCCTTGAGGATGACGACGGCGGAATCAGCCGGCTCGAGAACCGACGGAGAAACCGTGGCGAGGAGCCGCTGATTGGCGTAGGCCGGATTGGCGAGCGCAACCACATTTGGCGCGCCAGCCGGCACCGGCATGACGCCGTCCGTGCGGAGGACGATCACGCCGTTCTGAGCCCAGAGGTCGCCGCTGCCGAGCATGGTGAAGGGGCTGTCGGGTATGCCGTTGGCATCGGTGTCGGCCCCCGCGGGGATCTCGGCGATCGTGAGCGTGACTTGGTCGGAGGTAGCCTTTGTGGTTGTGGCTTCCTCGGCCGTGGCGACAATCTCGTAGTCGTCGAACACGCCGGCGCTGGGGGTTATCTCGACCACGACGAGCCACGGGGGCTCAGTGGCCGAGCCGACTTTGACTTCGTCGAACGTGTAGGCCACGGATATCGTGTCCTCCGGAGCAACGGACGTCAGGGCGAGGAGCACCGGCGCTCCAGCGGCAGGCATGTAGAGTGTTGAGCCTTCCACTGGCGAGGCGATGTTGACTTCGGTGACGCCGGATACGACGTTGACGGTTCTGACGGCCTCAGGGGCCACGTTGCCGGCGCCGTCGGTGACGTTGTAACGGACGGAGTAGGAGCCGATGACGTTGGTGTCGACGGGCAGCCCGGTGACGACGATGTCGGCGGTGATGTCGTTGCCGTCGTTATCGACGGCGGTAGCGCCGGCGTCGGTGTAGGTCGCGCCGGCGGAAACCAGGGCCGGATTGTCGCCGAGGATCGTGATAACCGGCAGGTCGTGGTCGATGCTGATGGTGAAGCTGCCGGGCCACGACCAATCGTTGAACTGGCCAGATTCCCGCACATCGAGGGTGTGGTCGCCCTGTACGAGCGGCCCAGCCGGGGTGAAGGACATGTCTGTGGCGATGACCCACTCGCCGCCATCGAGCCTGTAGCTGAACCGGCCGGTGCCGCCGCTATCCTCGGCCGCTTCCCACGTCCAGGTTGGGGTGGGGTCGTCGGTGGGCGTGTCGCCGGTGACAATGGGCGGAAGCACCGCTTTGGGATCAATCACGATGGTGTACAGGCTGGATACGGACCAGTTGCCGGCCGCATCGGCTTCCTGAGCGTAGAGGGTGTGGGCGTCTTTCTCGAGCGGGAGAGGCGGCGTGTAGGACAACAGGTTGGTGAGGGTCCAAGCGTCGTCTTCGCTGTCGATTTGGACGCGGAACAGCCCGACGCCGCCACCGCCGCCCGAAGTCCATGTCCAGGTGGGCTGGTTGGTGCGCACGGGTGTTTCGCCGGTGAGCACGGGCGGCGCAGGCGGTACGGTGTCAATAAGGATGGTCCACTGGCCGCTTTCCGACCAGTTGCCGAGGGCGTCCTTTTCCTGGACAAAGAGTGTGTACGCGCCGTCGGTGAAATCCACCATTGGCCGGAAGCTGATGGCGTTGGTCAACTGCCAGGTTCCGGCTTCGGAATTCAACTGGTAGCGGAACCGGCCGTTGCCGTTTCCACCGCTGACCCATGTCCACCGCGGGCGGAGGTCATTGGTGACTTCGGGTCCGGACACGACCGGTGGTTCCGGCCCGGCCAACTTGATGCTGACGGTCCAGGAGCCGGGTTCAGACCAGTTGCCGGCGTCGTCTCGTTCCTCGACAAAGAGGATGTGCGGGCCGGTACTGAGGTCTGTGTCCGGCGTGAACTCCATACTTGTGGTTTCGGTCCAGGCGCCGGTCGTGCTCTCAAGCTGGTAGCGGTATGTTCCGTTGCCGCCGCCGCCCGAGATCCATGTCCAAGTTGGCGTGGCATCGGCGGTCTGGCCGGGCCCGGTGACCACAGGCGCTGTGGGCGCGGTGAAGTCGACCAGTGTGGTGGAGAATCCGGATGCAGACCAGACCTGGGTCGCGCTGGCTTCCTGGACGTAGAGCGTGTGGGAACCTTCGCCGAGCAGGTCGGCTGTGAACAAGGTTTCGGTGGTTTCGGTCCAGTCGCCGGCTTCGCTGTCGAGCTGATACCGGTAGTTGCCGCTTCCGCCGCCGCTGACCCACGTCCACGTTACCAGCGGCAGAGTGCTGAACTCGGGGCTGGTAACAACCGGGGCGTCGGGCACGCCGGGCTCTATGCTGACCGTTGCGCTGCCGGACGCGGACCAGTTCGAGGCGTCATCGCGCTCTTGTACATAGAGGGTGTAGACGCCTTCGGCGAGATCGATCTCGGGCCTAAAGGTGACGGCCGTGGTGACGGTCCAGCCAGCTTCGGCTTCGCTGTCCAACTGGTAGCGGTATGTGCCATTACCGCCGCCGCCCGGGACCCATGTCCATTGGGGCCTGAGTGAACTGGTCGGTGTATCCGCGCTGACGACAGGCGGTTCGGGGTTGGTGATGTCGATTTCAACTTCGCGCATGCCCGACGCGGACCAGTTGCCGGCCTCGTCGCGCTCTTGTACATAGAGCGTGTAGAAGCCTTCTGCGAGATCGCTGTCGGGGACGAAGGAGAGGACGTGCTCGGCGATGGTCCAGCCGCCTTCATCTTCTGCGCCAAGCTGGTAGCGGTATGTGTCGTTGCCGCCGCCGCCGCCCGAGACCCACGTCCATTCGGGCAGGAGGCTGTTGGTGATGTCGGGCAGGCCGGTGCGCTGGGTGCCGTTACTGGTGACGATCGGCGCCACCGGCGCGGTGAGGTCGACGGTGATGGCAAAGCTGCCGGGATCGGACCACGACAGATTCGTAAGCTGCTCTTCGACGTAAAGGGTGTACACGCCTTCAATTACTTCCGTGGCGGGTTCCCAGGATGTGGCGTCGGTTTCAGTCCAGCTGCCTGCATCTTGGCCGTCAAGCTGGTACCGATAATGCTCGGTCCCGCCGCCGGAAATCCAGGTCCACAGCGGTGTGGTGTCATTGGTGGGGGTGACACCGCTGACGGTCGGGGCGGTGATGAGCTCGGAGTCGACGTAGATGTCTTTCCAGCCGGAGTCAGACCAGTTGCCGGCCGCGTCGCGCTCCTGGACGTACAGGGTGTGGGTAGTCTTATCAGCGAGCGGACCACCGGGCGTAAACGAGAGCGCGCCGCCGACGTCTGTCCAGCCTTCGGCGTTGAGTTGGATCCGGTACTGGCCGTTGCCGTCGCCGCCGCCGCTTATCCAACTCCATGTGGGCTGCAGGTTATTGGTCTGGTCAAGACCGCTTACGTCAGGCGGGTTGGGGGGAGTTGTGTCGACGGTGATCTGCCACTCGCCAGACTCGGACCAGTTGCCGGCGGCGTCGCTTTCCTGAACGTAGAGGGTGTAATTGCCGTCGGGCGACAAATCGGCGCCAGGCGTAAAGCTGGTCTCAGGGGTTTCGGTCCAGCCGCCTTCATCTTCTGCGCCAAGCTGGTAGCGGTATGTTCCGTTCCCGCCGCCGCCCGTGGTCCAAGACCAGGTAGGCGTGGAGTCATTGGTGAGTGCGGGGCCGGTAACATTTGGCGCGGACGGCGGGGTGATATCGTATTCGACGGTGTCGGGGCCAAGGCTGGCGGATTCGTTGCCGGCTTTGTCAGTGAACTTGACGTAAACGGTCTTGGTGCCTTCGCCCGACAAAACCTCGAGATACCAAGTCGTTGGGGATTCGTAATCTTTGGAAGGGCCCCAGGCGGTGTCATCATTGCTGAACCGCATCGAGGCCACGCCGGAGGTGGCGTCGCTGGCCGAAACGGTCAACTCGACGGGGTTGTAATTGACGGCGGTCGCGCCGCCGGCAATCATGACCGAACCGGTGGGCGGTGTCTGGTCGAGCGTGATGGTGTCGGAGATTTCCGCATCTGAGATGTTGCCGGCCGAGTCGCGCAACTGGGCGTAAACGGTCTTGAGGCCATCGCCCGCAGGCACGCTAACCAGGTCGGCGAGGCCGTCATATGTTTGCCAGCCCAGCCAGGTGCCGTCAGTATTGTACTGGACCTCCTCGACGTCGGCGTCGGTGGTTGTGACCAGGACGTTGACGCTGAGCGTGTTGGTGAACTCCTCGCCGCCGTTGATCGACATCTTGCCGGTGGGATGAGCCCTGTCGAGTGTGATGTCGTCGGTCTCGAGGGTCTCATTGCCGAGGTCGTCTTTAAACTTGACGTACACGGTTTTGAGTCCATCCGGCGCGGCCAACGTCCAGGGGAGGGTTGTGGGTCCCGTATAGGCGACGGGGCCGGCCCACGTGATGTTGTCGTTGCTGATTAACATGGACTCGACTATGCCGTAGTCGTCGGTTGCTTCGACGGCAAGCGACACGTCGAGGCTGGTGGTGTACAGCGCGCCGCTGTTGATGACAACTGAACTTAACGCCGGATTGGGGCCGCCCCTGTCGAGGATGATGGAATCGCTGATAGTCTCCACGGTAACGTTGCCCGCGGCATCCCGCAGCTTGGCGAAGACGTACTTCGTTCCATCGCCGCCTATAGTATCCAGTGTGAACGGATACGTGCCCGCAAACGAAACCCAAACGCCGAAGGCAGAGCCGTCGGTGCTGAATTGCATATGGGTAACGCTAGAGGTGGCGTCGGTAGCGGACAAGTAGAGGGTGACGTCGGGATCATTTGTGGCGTAGGGCCCTGGCGCGACCGCGCCGTTGATGACGATCGTACCACCAGCAGGCGGCACCGTGTCCAGGATGATTGAATCGCTGGCGGGGATAATGTTGTATGCGGCATCCCTGAACTCGGCATTAACGGTCTTGGTTCCGTCAACCGCCTGCGGAAGATACCATGGGTAGTAGGTGGAATCGACGGGCAACCAGTCTGTCCAGTCGCCCCCCGCGACATTGACAAAGCGCATATGTGTAGCGCCGTTCGAGGTGAGGGTCAGTGTGACAATGTAGTTGTTGGTATAGTCGTCGCCGTTGTTGATGGTGATGCTGCAACTGGTGGGCGGGATTTTGTCGATATCGTAGACTTGGCCGGTGAAATTCCCATTGCCGGCGCCGGTCCCGCCGAGTTTGTTAGACGCGGCATCGACAATCGAGTCGTTATCAACGAGATTCAGGCCCAGGGTGCCGAACGTGCCGGCGGCGCCGGTATTGACGGTCACCGTGCGGACAGCGCTGAGGGTGTCGGCGCTGACGGCACTGACGCTGGCGCCAGTGACGGAGCCAGTAACGGGCACTGTGAAATCGAGGGCGTCTACCCCTGTGACGGGTTCGCTGAACGTGACGGTGTAGTCAACGGTAGCCCGATTGGTTGGGGTGTCGTGGACGCGGGTGATCGAGACGACGGTCGGCGCAGTAACGTCACTCGGCCGAAGGACCACACCCGCGGTGACGCCCGCGGAGGACGGGGCCGTTTTGAAGCCCACCTGACCTAGCGGGGGGATTCCCGGTGCTGGCGAGGGCAAAGTAAAGGTGCCCGCCGCTATCGGTTCGGGACCGGCGGAAGTGATGTTGTAAAGGGCCGTGAACGTACTTCCCTCAGGTAGTGGAACGATGGCGGCGTCCTTGTGCTGAACACAGCCGAACACCCACAGGGCGTCCTGCACTTTCTCCAGGTTTGCCAGGATGTCCTGGTTACTGAACCCGCTGGCATAATCGAACGATGCAATGACAGGGGCTGTTGTGTCTACGCCGCTGAAGCCGATGACCGTAAAGACCAAGCGTCCCGTTGTCCTGGGCAACGTAACGACGGCGTTTTGTGAGTCGGAAAGGCCAGGATTCGCAAGGTAAAAGGCCTGCCCGCAAGTGTAGTGCTGCGTGTTTTTGGACTCGCCGGTTATGGTCGTACCCTCGAGATCAGATAATCGTGTCATAGACTGGCCGCCTACGGTAGCGGTGGCAAGCCGGTCGCTGCCGATCACGCCACCGCCGTCGGTGCTTTGAGAGAAAGCCACGACGAGGTCGACGTCGGACATGTTGATAGAGACCGTGGCGGACCCGACGTCGGTAAGGGCGCCAGAAGTGTTTTGCGACTCGATGTCGATCTGGGCGCCAGCGTTAACTGATACGAGTAATAACACGGCCACCAGACCGATGCTCGCTGCAGTGAAGTTTGCCTTACTAGCCATTTCGTTTCTCCTTTTCCCCCTGCGCCTGATGCACACGGAGATAGATTTCTCGTGACATTAGACCTCAAGGTTATCAAACCAATCCCAAGACCCAAGGGATGTTATAGTACTTTCCGCAGTAAAAATCAAGTAAATTCTAAAGGTGGCAAATAGGTAAATTGTTGACAACTTTAGGGTGCCGAAATCCTGTCAGTAGCGAGGTATAGGGGACGTATTAGACTCAGTAGACGAGAAAAGTCAGTGTATATCGTTTTGTTTTGGGGCTTTTTCCTGTGTTTTGAGGAGCGCTTTACGGAACTCTTCGTCACCGAGTGTTTCGCGGAAGACGTTTCTTCTTTCGAGCGCATATTGGAGGCGAATATATCGGATGTCGAGCCAGACAATGAAAAATGTCAGGGCCATCAGCACGACGAAAACGCCCCAGTAGAGGATACAGAGGATAGGGGAGTCGAGGAAGAAATGGGCCTTGGCGCCCACCCAGGCGAGCAGGGCGCAGGCGGCGATGGCGCCGAGGCCGGCCTTTCGCCACTGCCGCTGGCTGAGTATAGGGGAACCCGGTGGGTTACCGTTCGGGGATCCAGACGCGCTCTTCGTAGGTTTCACCCGAGGGGGTCCTGACGATTCTGGTCTCGTAGTGGCCGTACTCGACGCGCTCGATGCGCTCGACGCGTTTTACGATGGGCGGTTCCTGGACGACGACCTGGTTTTGCTGGCGAACGGTCCGGCTTTCGTCGATGCTGTCGCCGATGAGCGCGCCACTAAGGGCGCCGACGCCGGCGCCGATGAGGGCGCCTTCGCCGGCGTGGCCGCTAGTGCTTCCGATGAGCGCGCCGGTGCCGGCGCCGATGGCGCCGCCGGTAAGTGCGCCGCCCTGAGTGGGCGTCATGGTCGCACACCCGGCAAGAGTAAGGGCTATCACAGCCAGAGCTAACATCGAGATAGACTTCATCTCATTATCCTCCCATCCCCGCCGCATGGCGTGGAGTTACTATCGTTTATGATAGTATCACAACCGGAGATCCAGACGCATTTTCCGCCGGATTATTCATAAGAAAACTGCTGATCTCAGGTCTCAGATTGCTCTGTTGGGGGATGAGCGGGTATAGTTGCGCATGAGATGATATTGCCGGCGCTTAGAAACCTGGATGCAGCACCCGTTGAAGAGAACGGGGAGACGTTTATTTGCCTGAGCGACCCAGAGGGCTATGTGGAGGGGGAAGTTTCGTTGAGCGGTCCCGCTTTTTTCGTTGCGGCTTGCCTGGACGGAACGACGTCGGTGGCTGACATAAGCAAGGCGTTCGCCGAGGAGTTTGGGGCTCACATAACCGACGAAACTATCCACAAGGTGGTCGATTTCCTGGATAAGACGGGCTTTCTCCATTCAGAGACTTTTTTTGCACTGAGGACGGAGGCGCGGCGGGCGTTTGCGGCGCTGGATACGCGTCCTGCGTGGCTTGCCGGGAAATCGTACCCGGACGAGCCGGCCGAGTTGCGGGATTTTTTGGGGCATTTGCTGCGTACGCCGGGCCAGGCGCAAAGTGGGCATATTGGACCGGTTCGTTTCCTGCTTGCACCGCACATCGATTTTAGTCGCGGCGCGGCGGCGTATGCCGCCGCATACACACACGCGGGGCAGTACACACCGGCCACAGGGCAAACGCCGCGGCTCGTGTTTTTGTTTGGGGTGGCGCACGCGGGGGCTGAAGCGCCTTTTGTGTTGACGCGGAAACATTTTGCCACTCCTCTGGGGACGGTTCGGACGGCGGTGGACGTGGTGGAGCGGCTGGCCAAGGTTTGCCTTTGGGACCCATTTGAGTCGGAAATCGCGCATAAAACGGAACATTCAATCGAGTTCCAAGCGGTTTTGCTGGCCCATCTGTTCGGGAACCGGCTGGATGAGGTGCGTATTGTACCCATCTTGTGCGGCCCGCTCTTGTGCGGCCCGCTCTCCAGCGGGCCGCTGGGAGTTGAGGCGGTGCCTGCAGATCCGGTCGGATCTGCCGATCCGGGTGCCGTAGCGGGTGTTACGGATTTTCTGGCGGCTTGCCGGGCCGAGGCGCGGGGCGGGGACGTGCTGGTGGTTGCGGGGGCGGATCTGGCGCATGTGGGCCGGCGGTTTGGGGACGACCTGGACGTGGACGAGAAGGTTGTGCGGTTGGTCGAGGCACGGGACCGGGAGGACTTGGCGTTTGCGCTCAAGGGGGATGCGCTGGGGTTTTATCAGTCGGTGATGAAAGACGGGAACGCGCGGAAGGTATGCGGGGCAGGGTGCATTTACGCGGCTTTGTCAACGGTTGACGGGACGGCGGGCGCTGGGAAGTTGCTTCACTACGGGTACGCGGAAGACCCGGTGGGGGGGATTGTTTCGTTTGCGGGCGCGGCGTTTCCAAAGAAATGAGGCCGGCAGGCCGGAATAGGACCTATAGGACGTATAGGACTGATAGGACGTATAGAAAAAGGGGGGCGAGCGGAGAAATTGGTGAAAAAGCGGGATACCCCCTACCACGCGCCACGCGTGGCCAGGGGGCGTCCCGACGTGTTATAGAAGTTTATCTTTAACGGAGCCGGCGACTCGAGTGGGGATTCCGAGGTGTAGGCATGTGGCGACGAGCTCCTGGAGGATGTCGCCGTATCCGATGGTGATGTGGTTTGACATGTGGGATGCCATGAGTTGGTCGCGGTCGTATCCGGGGATGTGTACGTTGGCGATAGGCCATTCCTCGTTGGTTTTTGCAAGTCGATCGTTGAGATCGGCTTCAGGCAGTTCGATCACTTCACCGGTGCCGCAGTCCATTCCGATTTCGCCAAACCGTTCGTAGAACCGGGCCCAGGTGATCGTGCCGGGTTTTGACACGCCGGAGCAGGTCGCGCCGCCGAGGGGGAAATACATGGGCGATTGCCGGTAGCAGGTGGTCTTGTTCCATCCGCCGAAATGGGCGGGCGGGGCGGCGCCCGAAATCAGGAATACCCAGACAAACTTGCCGTCGTACTCGCGGCCCCATCGGACGTCGTGGAGGGTGGTTTCGGTGGGCATGCCTTTGCGCTGGTAGATGTCGTGCATGAGGACCTGCGGGATGCCGGAGCCCATGTCGCCTTCGTTGAAATGCGGAATAGCCTTGTCTTTTGCGATGACTTTGCCGGTATCCGGATCGACGACCTTGGGGCGGTCCTGGTTGTTGAGCATTCCCTCGACGAGGTCGGACGCGGGGCATTGGCGCATCAGCCCGATCTGGTACGGGATGCCGACGGAACTGAGGCCAAACCGCTGGCAGGTCCTGCAGGCGGCCGAGTACATTTTCATTTGCGAGATGACCTGCTCGTGGACGAGATCGGTTCTGCCGTCGGTGCCCCACACGAACGTCGTGCCTTTCTTGATGAGCCAGTTGAGATGCCCCTGGGCTTCGTCGTCGCTGACGAGGTCCATTTCGGCCAGCAGGTCGGACTGGTTGAGGTATTCGACGGGCATGCCGATTGCGCCGAGTTTTGCGGGGTTGATGATGGCGTTGATCATGCCCATGCAGCCGGGATCGAACTGGCCCATGATGCGTTTTTCGCGGATGATGTCTGCGGCGAGATCTTTGCCGAACATCAGGGCGCCGGGTGCGAGCTTGAGTTTTTCGGCGTCGACGACGTGGGATTCGTCGTGACCGACTTCGCCTTTTTCGACCCAAATCCGCAGTTTCTTCATGAAATCGCGGTCGCCGACGAAGTTGTCGCTCCACAGCCGGCTGTGTTTGACGCCGAGCCGTTCGAGGGTGCCGGCGTGGTTGAGCAGGGCCACGAGACCCGGCCAGGTGCCGTCAAAATTCGCCACCAGCAGGATGGGGCCTTTGTGCGTCTGGAGGGGTCCGCAGACGTGGTGGGAGTACGCCCAGCAACTGAGGACGATCACGACCGGCGCGGCCGGATCGAGTTTCGCGAACACCCCTGCGCCCTCGGATTGGCGGGTGAGGAACCCGTGGTTACGCTTAGGGTCGTATTTGTTGACGACTTCAGGATCGAGACCGAGTTTTTTGAACGCGGCTTTGACCGCCTTGAGGGTTTCTTCCTGTTTTGGCCAGCACACGACCCCGGCGCTGTCGCGGTAGTCGCCGTTGGAAATCAAATAGACCTTTTTGCTCTTCTTGTTTTTCATGGACGTTTCCTCTTCCTGCGCGCCTGCGCGCGCAAATTGGCACGCACTTCCTGAGGATATCACACGGAGGCGTAAACGTAAACATTGGGTTTCGGACTGGGATTCGGATTGGGAAGCATGAAAGATGAAGGATGAAAATGAAGGACGTGCAGGCGGGACGCCCGCCCGCACCACCCGGCTTCGCTGCTGATGCGGCTACGCCGTGGCAAGCACAGCGGTCGCGCACGAGCGCGACCCCACCGCGCCGCCGCCACCGATAAAGCGTGCGGGCGTCTCGCCTGCACTTTTCCTTCACTTTCCGTATCTCGCGTGGCGGGCTCGAGTGGCGAGCCATGCGCACTGTTGGGCGAGGCGGCTCATCCATTCCATGGCGGAGAGGCCGGCGAGCTGAGCGTTTTTGAATTGGACAATCTGGTAAGAGACGGTGGTGACGTGTTTGACGCCGACAGCATAGGGGAGCGCGACCTGCTCGTGGTGGGACAGGGCGCGGAATGTCTGGTAGTTGTCGAGCAGGATGTTGACGCGTTTGAGGAGGCGTGCGGGATTGTCGGTGGTGCGAATGCAGAGGTTTGAGATGGCGTAGGACATGTCTTCGAGATAGCATCCGTCGCCGGCGAATTCGAGGTCGACGACGGCGGCGAGTTCGCCGTTGCGGAACAGCAGGTTACCGCCGTGCCAGTCGCCGTGAATGAGCCCGGTTTCGAACTTGTTTCTGGCCTCCCAGTTGAGTTCGTTAGCGGCGTCTCGGAGGAACAGGGCGATTTGGTTGCAGCATTTAGTGGCATCAGCCTCGGATCCCTGTTGTTTAGCGATCTCGTAGAGTTTTCCAAACGCGGCGCGGGGCACCTCGCTGAACCGCCACATTCGGGTGTCGCGTTGGGGGCGCGGGAATTCGTGGCAGATATGGTGAAACCTGCCGAGCGCGGCGGCAGAAATGGCCAGGGTTTCCGCGGACACCTCCATGGGCTCGGCCTGAACGAATTGCTGGAGTTCGAGGGCCCAGGTGTCGAGTTCGACGATGTTTTTGCCGTCTTTTCCGCTTTTGATGCGGGCGACGGGTATTCCGTTTTGGTCGAGATGGCTCGAGAGGCGGTGCTGAAACCGGAGTGTGTCGAGGATAACGGGGTCGCGCTTGTAGGTTTTGATCAGGAACTTTCCGGCGGAGGTTTCGACGACGAGTTTTCGGTGGCGATGCTGGTGGGCCTTGTGCAAATAATAAGGGAGCGCGACGTCGCCCACGTCATAATAGCGGCGGATGACGTCCGCCAGGATTTCCAATGCGTTTGAACCTTCCGTCACGGAACCGTCAAAACCTTTTCCGACTCGACGTTTTTCATCAGGTCGTCCTTTTTGAACCAGGTGGGCTTGACCTGCCGGGTGCCGTACAGTTTTTCGGCCTGGTCGGTGTTGTGTGGCGAATCGGGATCGCCGCTTTCGCCCCAGGCCACCACCGTGTAGGAATCGACGCCTTCGGGGTGCATGAAAGCGATGAGCATCGTGCCCGATCCGTTAAACGCCACGTACTTGCCGGAACCTTCCTCGATTTCACGGGCCGAGACGTCGCGGACGGTTTCGGTCTGTGTTTTGAGTTTTTCCGAGCCGAAATCGGCGCCGTCGCAGGGAAAATAGCGGCCGTTTCTGCCGACGACGTTGATGTCGCCCCAGGCGATGTCCCATTTACCGTACTTGGTTTTGAGATCGGCGATGGTTTGGGCAAACAGGTCGAGCAGTTTGACTTTTTCGGGTTCAGGCAGGGCTTTTTTTTCGGCGATGGCCACGGTATCGATGTTGTTCTCGCATTTGAGCCGCCAGAACTTGACCAGCGGCGCGGCGGTGCTGTCGGCTTTGAACTGGCCATCCCACTGGAGTACGGCGTTGACGGCCTCGGCGAAGTCCTGATCGGCCATTCGTTCGCGGCCCACGGTCGAGACGGCGTTATCGAGTGCCATCTGCCAGGGCTGTGCAAGGAGGTCGTAAACGTTCATCATGTAGTCGATAGCCTCTTCCTTGGTGATTTTGTCGTCTGCGTCGAGCAACTGGAGGAGGCGTGTACCGCGTGGCGATGTGTCGTCCCAGGATACGTTGTAGATATAGGGTAGGTACTGGTCGGGCGCCATCGGCGAGTCGCGCATCATGACGGCGGGGCTGACGTTGCAGTTTTGGAAATAACCCTGTGGCGGGTTTTTGATCTGGACGAGGTCGGCGATGTCATGGATGCCGTGCCAGCGGGAGGCATCGGTGCCCCCGGGTACGGGCGCCGACCAGTCGTAGCCGTCGGGCCGGATGGGCGTCCTGCCGCTTCGGACGTACTGGATATTGCCGGAGTCGTCGGCAAAGGTGATGTTTTGTTCCATGAACTGGTTCATAGCGAGGGCTTGGTAGAACTGGTCGCAGTTGTCTGCGGTGCACATGAGGTACATCTGCTCGAAGAGGGCGGCCTGATCGAAGTAGGGCGTGGCGCCACAGTAGGCGATTCCTTTTTCGAAGTTGGGCTCTTCGACGACCGGCCCATACAGCGAGTAGAGCGCGGGTTTTTGCTGGGGTTCTGCGCCCTTGATGTTGATGGTGAACTGTTTCAATTCGAAATCGCGCCATTCGCCTTCGTACTGGTACTGGAGCGGGTTTTCCGGGTTGAGCTTGACCATGTAAACGTCGGAGGTGTCGGGCCCGCCGGTGGTGCATGCCCAGGCGACGTGGGCGTTGTGGCCCAGCGCCGGGATCGGCGAGCCGACCAGCCAATACCCGCAGAGGTCTTCGCCGCCCGCGTGCATCCGGGCTTCGTAGAACACGGCCATGCCTTCCCAGGTGAGGTGGGGGTCGGTCATGAGGATCGCGCAGCCGTCGGCGGATCGGGCGGGTGCGACGGCAAACGAGTTCGAGCCGAACGCGGGGGCTTTGTCTTTGTTGTGGAGGTCGTCCATGATAGTGCCGAGAGGCCATTGGAGTATCATTGCGCGGCCAATCGCGGCGCACTGCCAGCCGTAGAGGTCAGTGGCGAATTCGGGTTTTTTCTCCGGGTGCTCATTAACGTAGGCCATCACGCCTTTCATGAAGTTGTCGCCGATTTCGCGGAGGTGTGGGGGCGCTTTTGTCCAGAATTCCTGGCAAATCTCGGCGTTTCGCACCAGGTGCATGATGTAGTCCTGCTCGGCGTGATCCGGCCCGAACGCTTCGGCCATGGTTCCGACGGCGGTTCGAACGTTTTTGTAGATGTCTTCGAGCCGGTCTTCGGCCTGAGCATAACCCATGGCGTATGCGGCGGCGGGCATATCCTCGGCATAAATGTGGGGGACGCCCCAGGTGTCGCGGTAGATGACGGCCTGGCGGTCGCCGGAATCGCCGTCGCCCTCGGGGGCGGTTTGCGAAGGTTGTACGGCGGGCGCGGCGGGTTGGGCGGGTTGCGGGGGCTGTTGGGCCTGCTGCTGGCCACAGCCAAACAGAACGCTCACAAGGATCGCGCATAGCAGGAAAATCGTCGAGTGCTTCATGAAACACCTCCAAGCTTAAGGCGGCAAAAAAAGCCACTACGCTTGAATCATACAAGACTTGTGGGCTGCGAAGAAACAAAAAAGGCGATGGGATTAGAAGAATAATGGGACCTACGGGACCCATAGGACGTATAAGACCTATAGAGTAGATAGGGAAACGCGGCGGAGAGCCGGTGTCTGCGTCAGCCTTCGAGGTTGAGGAAGGCGGAACCGTGTGGGTTGATTTTGGGGGGAGCGGCGGTGGGCGGGGTTTCGGTGCTGACTTTCAGGAAGAGGTCCTGCCAGGTGTCGCGCATGATGGTCATGAGGTTGATGCACTCTTCAATGGGAATGGCCTTTTTCTGGATATTGGCTTTGACGAGGAGGTGCTGCAAGTATTCGTAGATTCGATTGAGGTTTCGGGCGATGTCTCCGCCGCCGTTCATGTCGAGCGCGCTGCGCAATTCGGCGATGATTTCCTGCGCTCGGACGAGGTTGTTGTGGACGCCGTCAATCCGGTCTTTTTGGAGTTGGCGTTTGGCTTCTTCGGCGCGTTGGATGGCGCCGTTGAAAAGCATGACGATGAGCTTGCCCTGCGACGCAGTTTCGACATCGACCTTTTTGTAGGCCATATGTCCGGTCGAGTTTGAAGGCAATTGGCCCGAGGCGGTTTCAGGCATCAAGCGCTACTCCTTAGGTTGTGGCTTATTGTATCGCACGCTGTGCGCGGATCAAAACATGCTGTACATGCTGCTCAGGGAACTGATTGAGGCGCCCTGGACCTGGAAGGTCAGGGACATCTGCTCGAGGCGCGAGAACTGCCTGCGGAGCCGTGTTTCTTTTGAGGCGACGCGTTCCTCGAGGCGGTCAATCTGGTCGTTGAGGTTTCGGATTTGGGTATCGATGCTGCCGTTGCTTTTGGAGCGGCTGTTGAGAAATCCGTTGACACGGGTGGTTTCGTCGAGGTACGCATACAGGCTGTCGGCGATCCCGGTGCCGCCCGTGTTATTGAACAGGTCTTTGACGTTGCCGCGGTCTTCGAGGAGGGCCGCCTTGAACTTGGCCTCGTCGAGCTCGAATTTAGCCGTGGCGGTGCTGTCGAAACTCGAGCCGGTCGAGATCCCGACATCGAGCAGGCTCATGTAGGACCCGCTGATCCCGGAAACCTGGCTGAAAATGATCTCGCGCATGTACATCTGGATGGCCTGAATAGTGCCGTCGTTTTCGAGGTCGCCTTCGGTCTTCACCAGGCCTTCAATCTGTGTGACGGACTCGTTGAGCGTCTCGAGAAACGTTTTGACGCTTTCGACAATCGAGTCGTCGTCGCTCGAGACGGTGACGGTGGTGGCGCCGGCGCTGAGCAGGCGGAGTGTGACCCCGCCGATGGCGTCGGTGACCTGGTTGGTGTTTCGGGTCTGTACGGGACCGCCGTTGACTGAGAACTGGGAATCGTTTCCGACGGTCTGGACGGCGGCGGCGAGGTTGGTAATGGCGAGGAAGTTGCTGGTGCCGGCGGTAAGCGCGATGGTGCGGCTTCCAAGCGACTTCGAGACGAGCTGGATGGTGTCGGTGGCGCTGTCGTAGCTGGCGGAGACGCCGGCGTCGGAGTCGGTGATGCGCTGGACGACGTCGGACAGCGAGTCGGTGGCGGGGTCGACGGTGATCTCGATGCCGTTGACCAAAAAGGTGCCGGCCGTGACAGCGCCGTTGGCGAACCGGGCCTCATTGAGGTGGAGCGCGGGGTTGACCGCGCCAAGGTTAACGCTGCTTGTGACTGTGGTAGCGCCGGTGGCGCCGGTGGATTGATTGGCGCTTTTGATATTGATGGCCGTGAGGAAGTTGCTGGTGTCGCCGGTCGCGCCGAGGTTGATGATGCTGGTGTCGTCGGCGGTTTTGTTTTCGAGGGTGACGCGGTCGGTGACGGGGTCGTACGTGGCGTTGACGCCAGCGGCGCTGTTGGTGATTTCGGTGAGAATCTGGGAGAGCGATTGGGTGCTGGGATCGACGGTGAAGCCGACGCCGTTTATGGAGAATGTTCCGGCGTTGACGGTGGTCGTAATGCCGCTGGTGTCAATGGACACGTTGGCATCGATGGGTTGGCCCATGATGGCACTGCTGCGGGCAACGGTGGCGCTGGCCAGTTGAATGACCTGGATCGAGTAGGAACCCGTAACCGGGGCGCCGGACAGCTCGACGCCCATCACATCTTCCTCGCTGGTAGCCGCTTTGAACTTGCCGAAAACCAGGTTTAACCGGAAGTCCTGGGCGCGGTTACGGAGCGTCATCAACTGGGTGCGGAGCGTTTTAATGGCTTCTTTTTGTTTTTCGAGGGCTGTTTTGTTGCCTTCGATCCGGGTGATGGGTTGGCGCTCGATCTGCATCAATTGGGTGATGATCGTGTTGGAATCCAGGCCCGTGATCAGCCCGCCCACCGAAAATCCGCTTGCCATCGCCATGTTCCTCCGGCGGAGCGGGCCTTTTTAAAAAAGGCGGCGCCGCCCGTAATGGGACGATTCCCTAAAACCCATTATCGGCGGCGACGCGGGAATCCTTTAATGGCGGGGTCGCACATTGAGGCGTTCAGGACTTATCGGACGTGGTTGTTTTGGCTTCCTGCGTGGGTTCGGCAGGCTTTGGCAAGATCAGCTTTTGGCCGGTGAGCAATTTGTCCAGTTCCTGTGTAAGTCTTTTCCTGGCTTTATCTTGGGCCTCGGGGACGGTTGTGCCTTCCAGCCCGGCGTGGATAGACTGGACGGTGCCGTCTTTGCCGATAATCACCAAGCGGGGGATGTTGTTGACCTTGTACGCATCCGAGGCTTCCTGTTTTGAGTCTAACGCTACGTTGAACTCGAACTTGTTGGTTTCGATAAAGCGTTTGATGTACTCGACGGGTTCGGCCTGGTTGACGGCATAAAAGACCACATCCTTATCTTTATACGCCTTTACGATCTCGGCAAAGACGGGCATGAGCATGCGGCATGGGGGGCACCAGGTGGCCCAGAAATCCATGACGACGATTTTTTTGCCTTTGAACGAGGCGAGATCGAAGGTTCCGCCGCCGAGCACCTCGAGCTTTACGTTGGGCGCGGGTTTGCCGAGCAGGGCTTCCCAGGGTTCGCCGATGGTTCGCTGGGCAAAAAAGTCGTAGTAGCCACGCGCAGGGGCTTGGGCCACCGCAGGCATGTTATATGCCGAAACCATGGCCAACGCGGCCAAGACAACCCAAAATGCCGGTGTCCGCATCACATACTCCTTTTTGCCTGTTCTTATCTTAATCTTAATAGACGCGCCAGGCACGATCATCTGGTCAACGCCGGGTGTGTAGCACGTATTCCGGCGCGGGCGAGTATACCTCAGCGGCGGAAACCGGCGCCATTTCTTTGAGGCAGGGCGCGTGGTTTGGACGGCGCGGGTTGGAAAACGCGGCCAAGAGCCGGCGCCTACAAAACGTAAAGGGGGGTTCTTTTGAAAAGACTGGGCGGAGGCGGTAGTATGGCCGGCGTTGTTGAGGGAGGAAACCGCGATGGCGTTTCCGGGCGGGTTGCTGGCGGTTTCGCTGGCGTTGTTGTTCGCCACCGAAGGGCAGCCGCCGCCTGCGCCTGACTGGATTCCGCGCCTGCTCGCGGCGGAGGAAGCGGCGGAAGGTTTCTACCCGCTGTACAATGGGAGCGACTTGGACGGCTGGACGGTCACAGGGCCTAACAAAGACGCATTTTCGGCGCAGGGCGAGGTTCTGGCGATCACGGGTGAAGGGGGCGGGGAATGGCTTGTCTCGACGGAGTCGTATGAGCAGTTTGTGTTGCGGTACGGGTTCAGGATGATCACTGAGGCGGGGCCGACAGGCGCGCCACCCGAGCAGACCGGCAATGGGAGCAAAAAAGGGGACATTCCACGCACAACGCGCGCTGAGAAGCGCGGCCGGGGGGCGTCCCAACGAGTTGTGCAGATGCTGAGTGCGGCGACGCTCGGGGACAGGCCGCTGGGAGAGTGGAACGAGGCGGAGGTTGTTTGCAGCGAGGGCCGGGTCCGTACGACCGTAAACGGCGTCGAGGGTGGCGACGCGCCGGCGCGGCCCGGGTATATCGGTATCTGGGACTGCGGCCAACGGATTGAGTTTCGGGGCATTCGGATCAAGCCGCTGCCGGGCGGGTCCGGTTGGAGCCAATGGGACGGCAAAGCCGGCGATGCACTCCCTGAATCCTTCGAGTTGCGCTTCCGTTTCAAACCGTCTCCGGATTCGCGGGGAGGCGTTGTCTTTGCCTCCAAGAAGAGCCGGCCGCTGTTTGAAGTGCGGATCGACAACCACGCCGCGGAGGCGTTCACGGGCTCGATTGCAGGGAAGGCGGGCGCACTCGAGTTGCGGGCGTTGGATGGTTGCTGGAATCCTATGTGGATTGCCGTGGATGGGCCGAACATGCGGGTGTGGGTAAACGGGAAGACGGTAGTGGATTTCGTCAGCACGCGGCGCGCTTCGTGCGCGGGCGCGGGCATCCGCTTTAACGTCGACCACGGTTCAATTGAGTTTGAAGACATCGAGATCAAGGCGAAGGAGTAGCATCATGGGGATTAAAGGACGTATTTCGCGCCGGCATTTCCTGGCGGTATCGGCGGCCGCGGCAGCGGGTTGCGCCACAACGAGGGAGCCGGCCCGGCCGCGTCCGGCGGCGTTACGCGTGGGCATAATTGGTTGCGGCGCGCGGGGGACAGAGCTTCTGACGGCCCTGACAAGCGACCCGGCGTACGCGTCGGTGGGCGTGGCGGCAGTGTGCGACGTGTTCGAGCCGCGGAGAAAGCGTGCGCACGAGATGACGGGCGCGCGGGTTGAGCGGGACTGGCGGCGGCTGATCGCGCGCGACAACCTTGAAGCGGTCATCATCGCCACGCCCGACCATTGGCACGCGCCGATGGCGATTGCCGCGATGAACGCGGGCAAGGACGTGTATTGCGAAACCCCGATGGCGCTGACGCTCGAGCAGGCGGCGGAATTCAGGGCGTGCGCGGCGCGGACCGAGCGCGTCGTGCAGATCGGAGCCGACGAGGCAGCCGAGGCGCAGTGGCACGTGGCCACGGAGATTGTGCGGTCAGGCGAGTTGGGTGCGGTGTGTTGGGCGCAGGCGGCGATAGTTCCCGGCGCCGCGGACGCGTTCGATGTGCCCGTCATGGCCGCGGCAACGCCGAAAACGCTGGATTGGGAGGCGTTCCTGGGCGAGGCGCCGGGGCGACCGTTCGAGCCCGCGCGGTTTTTCCGGTGGCGCGCCTATTGGGACTACTCGGGCGGGATCGCGACGAGTGTCTACTACGGGCGGATCGTGCCACTGCTGCTGGCGCTTGGCGACTCATACCCGGACCGCGTTTCGGCGGCGGGCGGCGTTTACGCGGAAGACGGGCGCGAAACGCCCGACAGTTTCGTGATGAACGCCGAGTACCCGGCGGGGCATTCGATTGTGCTGGCGCATACGGCGGCGGGCGGCCGGGGCCGGCCCGCGGTGATCCGCGGCGACCGGGCGTCGCTCGAGATCGAGAACGGAATGGTGCGCGTAATCCCCGAGCCGGGGATCGCCGGCGTGGCCGAGCGGACGGTGGCGGTCGAGCCGGGGCCGTCGCATCTGGCGAATTGGTTCGAGTGCATCAAGACGCGGCAAAGGTGCCTGTGTAACGAGGAGGCCGGCTACCAGGCGATGGTGGCCGTGGCGATGGCCGTCGAGGCGTATAAAAGCGCGAAGACGCTGCGGTACGACCTGGCGGCAAATGCGGTAAGCGAGGCGCCGCCGCGGGTGGCAACGGCCTAAACATGCAGGCGGGACGCCTGCGCCACGATGATCGGACCGATCAGACCGATCAGACCGATTAGACCGATCGGGCCTATACAAATCGGCGCGCTACTTTTTCGTGAGCTTTCGGGCGATCAAGAGGATCAGGCCGATTGCGCCGAGTGCCGCAGCGGGGCCGAGGGGGACAATAGGTGTTTCGGCGTCGCTGTAGGGGTCTGTTCCGGCGATGTCTTCGAGCGCATCGGAGACGCCATCGTTGTCGGAATCGAGGTCGATGAAATTGGGCAGGCCGTCGGTGTCGGGGTCGTCGGCTCCTTCTTCGCTGTCGGGGATACCGTCGTTGTCAGAGTCGGGATCGAGATAGTTGGGGAGCCCGTCGCTGTCGGAGTCATCAGCGGTTTCGGTAGCGTCGTCGATCCCGTCGTTGTCGGAATCGGAGTCGAGGTAGTTGGGCGCGCCATCGTTGTCGGTGTCGATGCCGCGTTCATCGAGGTCGCCGATCCCGTCGCTGTCGCCGTCGAGCGCCGTCATGCTGCCATAGGCGTAGGGTTGGAGATATGCGCGCGACAGGCCGCTCGCGTACGCGACCCAGAATTCGAGCGAGGTGGCGTCATAGACGACATTGACGACGTTGTCTCCGGGTATGGGTATGGAATTGGCGATATTGCGCATTTTCTGGGGGTCGAGCGCACCGTAGTCGTCCTGGACGAGTCCATAGGCGCCGCGGCCTTCGTCGTTGTAGACGACATCTTCAACGACCTCGGGTGCGAACTCATCGGTGGGATCGTTGTCGGTCCAGACGATGACGTCGTCGGGCGGGGTCTCGGGGGCGTGTGCCTTGATTTTGACCGCGCGAACTTCTGATTTGCCGTCGCCGAAGACGTAGTGGTACCGCTTGATGCGCTTTGAGTTGGTGAGGATTTGGACGGCTTCGGTAAGGTTGTCGGCATCGTAGAGGATATTGCGCAGGATCGGCATGAAGTGCGTGCCATCGAGGTCGTAAGGTTTATCACTCCCCGGCGAGTCGCCCATCTGGGCGAGCGTGATGCCGGCAGCGTTCATACCGGTGTGGGAGCCGGCGAGGCCGGCGAAGCTGACGTTGATGTGGGCTATGCCATCGTCGGGCATATACATGACGACAGCGGGGAAGTCATGCGCATGTGCGCTGAGGTCCCAGTCGAGGTCGCGCGTCTGGAGGAGATGTCCGTTGGCGGTGGCGGCCCCCCAGGCGGCGACACTGCTGCATGAGTAGGTGTCGAGCAGCGGCACGCAATGCACGCGTCGCACGGAGAGCAGATCCATTTCGGCGCCGGCGGCGAGTCCCTGCATCTCCTCAAGGTAGCGCGGGTCCGTATGGGGTCCAACGGCGCCCCAGGCGGCATCGAGGTTGGCGTCGCTGAAGGTTGGATCCTCGCCCACGTAGTCGAGGAAGTTGTTCAACAGGGTCCGGACTTCGTCCTTCATGAGCCTTCCGTAGTGGTAGCCCATCTCGTAGGGCGTACCGGCGACGACGACGACGGGGATCTCGCGCGTGCCCGCGAGGATGGAGGTGCGGTAGCCCGACCCGCCGACGGCCACGGAGAAATGGTGGTAGTCTTGCTCTTGCGCGGGCTCGAGGCCATTGGCCCATGCGGCCCAGAAGTCAAGGTCGCTGTTGCCGTACACGACACTGAACACGGTGCCGCTGACGCCGGCCGCCCGCGCGATTTCGATTGTCTTTTCGCCGTTGATCTCGCCGTAATGGTTGTTGATGGCGTCGTAAAGGAGCTGGTTGCCGCTGCCGTTGTGGTTCTTCCAGTAGACAACTCCGGGCATGGGCGTGTGGAACGGGTCGGGGCTGACGCAGGGGTGGCCGACCACGGCCTCGTCGGCGTAAATGTCGCACCGGGTGGCGCTGGTGAACAAGAGCCGGCCTTTTGCGCCGATCGCGCCGGGGTCAGCGAACGCGTAGTGGTACTGGTTTGTACGCGGGGCCGCCTGGACCCGGGCAAGTACCTGGGGCAGGGCTTCATCGTGGTAGAGGATGTCGCGCAGCAGGACCGGAATGGGAATGCCGTCGAGGCCTTCGGCGTCGCAGAAATACCCCATAATCTGGCTGAACGCGATACCGCGGTCGTTCATGCCGCCGCAGATGGCGCCGATGACGCCGGCGCTGCTCATGGTAGCGTGGCGGAGCCCATCGGTGGGATTGTAGATGGCGACGACGGGGTAGTCTTGCATACCGGTGTCCATGTTCCAGTCGAGGTTGCGGAACTGGTAGGTTTTCCCGTCCTGTGTGGCGCTTCCCCAAGCGGCCATAAGGCTGCACCCGAGCTCGGACATGTCGGGGAGCACCATCATTTTCTGGAGGAGCCGGTACGTGACTTCCGGATGGCCGGCATCGAGGCACCCGTCGGCGACGCCGCGCAACTCGAGTTCCCAGCCCACCGTGTCGAAGTGGGAATTATCCCACATGGCGGCAATGGCTTCGTCAAACATCGCTTCGGGAACGCTGAAGGTGCTCATCATCCCGCCGAGGCATTGTGAAATGTCCGCGGCCAGAAGCTTGCCGTACCAGTAGCCCATCTGGTATCTGTCTCCGCCGACCTCGACGACCTTGATGGGATGATCGCCGTTGGGTACGGTGCTGAGGCGGCCCCAGCCCCGGACGTTGCGGTACGGCAGCGTGTCGGGCACGACGCTGACGCCCGTGGTGAACCGGAAGGGGGCGTCTCCGCCGCTCGGAAATTCCAACTCGATCATGAATGCGGTCCACCCTTGCTCGGGGGGCGGCACGGAAGCAACGTACACGCCGCCCTCGCCCTCGATCGTCGAGCTGGTCCATGCGGCGCCGATGGTGTCGAGCCGGAAATTCCGGGCAGTTGGGTTGGTGGCCTGCCACAGCTTGACGGCGGTCGGTGCGGTGGTTGTTTCGACACGCAACGAGCCGTCGGGCAGCCGTTGCCAGGCATATTCGGGCCTTGGCACGTCATGCAGAATGGCTTCATAGAAAGCCACCATGTCTTCCCAGGCCTGCATGTTAAGGCCGTGGTCGGTGTTAGGGAGGTAGCGCAGGTGTTTTTCGCCCTCGAGCGCGTCAAAGTAAAACTGCCAGGAGTCCGGCAGGAAGAACTGGTCGCCGGTGCTGTTGATGATCAGTTTAGGGAGTGTCATGCGCTCGAGATAGGCGTAGGGATCGACGACAGCCATGAGGTCGCGGCACTGGGCGGTGTGGAGCCAATTCATGACGCCCATTTCCTCGTAGTTGATGATGGCATCGGCCCAGTATCCGTAGGCGTCGTAGTGATGTTGCATCGAGTTTTCCATGTTAAGCACGTCGATGACGCAGGGGATGATGGCGACCACCCGCGGGTCGTTCGATGCGGCCGTCGTCCAGGTAGTCCAGCCGCGTTTCGAGCCGCCGGCCACCACGAATTTCTGGACCTGCGGATACTCGGCTTGAATCAAGTCCATGGCGCGGAGCACGGCTTTTGTCATGGGCAACCGCGGCAGCCATTCGGGATCGCCGGTGCGGTAGAACTTGTCCCAGGCGTAGGCGATCATCTCGTCTTCGGTTCGGCCCGACGTGATGTACTGGGGGTCCCATTCGTCGGGGAAATGAAGGGGTTGGTTGGGGATCATTCTCAATTCGGCGGTTACACTGTTAGTCATAACGCCGATACTTGCCAACGTCGAGTCGACGCTGGTCGGCGCACTGCCGCCATTGCTGCCGCCGCCAATAAACAGCAGGGCCGTGTCGTGGCTGAGCGAGGACGGCCTGACGACGTTGACCCAGTGTTCCCACAGCGGCCGGTCGACTTCGGAAGCGTCGCGCCAGGCCTGGGACCGCATCCACCAGATATAGCCGGTGTATCCAGCGCCGGTGACGGTGTTGACGGGTGTCGGGCCGTAGGTGAAATTGGCGTCAGGAGCCTCGAGGTACTCGTCGAGGGGCGTAGCGGCAGCAAAATTGGCGGAAAGGACAAGCGCGGCGACAAGAAATAACCCGAAGCGATGCATTGGAAGCCTCCTCGTTGTGTGGAAGAATGGCGGCACAAACCACCCCTCAAACGGCTTTGTTACAGCGGGCGCCCAAGAAGCCTCAACTATATTACACCCAACGGTGGCGCGGCACAAAGCGGAATAACGGCTGGCGTAAGGCCTAACGTCGTGTGTGTACCAAGCATCGGTCCGATCCGTCCGATCCGTCCGATAAGGGTGTGACTGGGGGGCACAAACTCGGGCAACGCGATGGCAGGCGCGACGAAGCTCGGCAATAAAAAATGCCGGGCCCGGAACGCTGGTCCCGTGCTTTAGCACGCGTATTCCGGGCCCGTTCCACGGGAAAGGAAGCGCTCAGACCTTTGAGCGCTCGTGGTAATGGGTGTGGAGGAGCTTGTGAGACTTTTCGCCGAGGGGTTTTCCGAGAAATTCGTCGTAGATTTGCTTGATAAAGGGGTTTTCGTGCGACTTGCGGAGTTGTTTGCCCTCGTCTTCTTTATAAATGGCGCTGATACGTGCGCGCCTGACGTCATTTGTGGTGAATCTTGGCTGGCCGCCGCCGCCGATGCAGCCGCCGGGGCACGTCATGATTTCGATGAAGTGGTATTCGGCTTTGCCCGACCGGACGGCCTCGATGACTTTTTTGGCATTGCCGAGCCCATGCGCTACGGCGAGTTTCACCGTCACGCCTTTCAGGAAGGCCCATTCAGGTACGGTCTCGGTGATCAGTACGGACGCTTCCTTGACGCCTTCCAGCCCGGCGATGGGCGCGACGTGGAGGTTCTCGAACGGGAACGGCTTTCCGGTGACAAGCTCGTACACGGTCCGCAGTGCGGCTTCCATGACGCCGCCGGTGTTTGCGAAGATGTCGGCTGCGCCGGACGACAGCCCGATGGGCGAGTCCATGGTATCGTCGGGCAGCGAGGTGAAATCGATACCGGCCTGCTTGATCATCCTGCCGAGTTCGCGCGTGGTGAGAACAACATCGACGTCGCGGACGCCGCTGTCGTCCATCTCGGGCCGCTGGGCTTCGAACTTTTTGGCCGTACACGGCATGATGGACACGACGAACATGTCCTCGTTTTTTTTGCCGATCTTCTCGGCGTAGTAGGTCTTTGCGATTGCGCCGAACATCTGCTGCGGCGATTTGCAGGTCGAGACGCAGTCGAGCATGTCGGGGTAGTAATACTCCATGAATTTGATCCAGCCGGGTGAGCAGCTCGTGAACTGCGGGAGCGCTACGGGCTGTTTGTCGACGAGGGCCTTTTTGAGCCGCATCAGCAGTTCGGTGCCTTCTTCGATGATGGTGAGGTCGGCGGTGAAGTTGGTGTCGAACACGCCGTCAAACCCGAGCCGGCGCAGGGCCGATACCATCTTGCCGGTCACCAGGGTGCCGGGCTCGAGGCCGAAGCATTCACCAAGCGCGGCACGGATGGCCGGGGCGGTTTGTACGACGACGGTTTTCGTTGGATCTTCGAGGGCGGCCCAGACCTCGGCGATCTGGTCGTGTTCGACGATGGCGCCGACGGGGCAGACGGCTCCGCACTGCCCGCACTGGACGCAGACCACCTCGTCGAGCGGGTGTGCGAACGCGGGGCCGACAACCGTGTCGAAGCCCCGGTTCTGCGGGAAGAGGCCGCCGACGCCCTGGGTTTCGCGGCAAACAGTGACACACCTGCGGCACAGGATGCACTTTGCGGTGTCGCGTTCGAGTGCGGGCGTGCTCGAGTCGATGAAGCCCCGGCTTTTCTCGCCGGGATAGGTGATGTCGCGGATGCCGAGTTCTCGGGCGACGGCCTGGAGTTCGCAGTCCTCGTTGCGTACGCAGGTCTGGCACTCGCCGCCGTGGTCGGACAGCAGCAGTTCGACCACCATTTTCCGCGCGTTCCGCACGCGCTTGCTGTTGGTGTGGACTTTCATGCCTTCGGTGACGGGCATCACGCAGGAAGAGACGAGCGTCTTGGCGCCTTCGACCTCGATCAGACATACGCGGCATGCGCCGATGGCCTGCACGTCTTTGAGGTAGCAGAGCGTCGGAATGTTTCTGCCCAGTGACTGGGCGGCCTCGAGAATGGTCGTTCCCGGCGCGACGGACACCTTTTCGCCATCAACGCTCAACGTAATCGTACTCATCACATTTCCTTTCTTTGCACGTAAGTTTTCTTCACGGGGTCCGTCACGATTTCCGGCGGGCTGACAGCGCGCCCTGCTCTCTTGCCGCGGCGAGCGCAAACGCGGGGTGGACGCCGAACCGGAATTCTACGGTTTGATCAAAACTGCAGTGCCGGCAGTCATAATCGTTGGGGCAGAGTTTGTTCGAGACCATGCCCATAAGCATGTAGCGGCATTTTCGCTCCGTGGCAACGCGCTTGCGCAGCCGGGCCGCGGTCTCCGCCTCCATCTGGATGCTTCCAGTCGGGCACACATACGTACAGGCCCCGCAAGCCAGGCAGGTGTCGGACGGGAAGTTGAAGGGCGTGCCCACCTGGCGGGATACGCCGCGCCCACTGAACGCAATCGCTTCCGCGCCCATCAACCGCTCGCAGGCCCGCACACACAGCCCGCACAGCACGCAGTCCTCGTTCTTGGGCGCGAACGGCGTATCGTAGACGCCCCAGTCCGCCGCCAGCCGGCGGATGGCCGGAACATTCGGGCACCGCGCCAACAAAAGTTGAAAAAGCAGGGCGCGACCCTCGGTTACCGCCGGGGTGTCGGTCCGCACCACGAGACCTTCCTTCACGGGATAACAACAGGACGCCTGAAGCGCGGTCCGGCCGCCGTCGGCGACCTCGACCGTGCACACCCGGCACGCGCCGTACGCCTCGATGCCGTCGACGTGACACAGCGTAGGGATTCGGACGCCCGCGCCTTGTGCGGCTTCGAGCACAGTCATTTGGGGGTCCGCGTGAACGGTTTGCCCGTCAATGGTGAGAGTTATCATGGTTGTTACTCCTTCACAATCGCATCGTTCTTGCAGGCTTCGTAGCACATGCCGCACTTGATGCAGCGGGCTTCCTCAATGACGTGGGCCTGTTTCTTTTGGCCGCTAATCGCGTCCTGTGGGCAGATTCTGGCGCACACCATGCACCCAATGCATTTCTCCGGGTCAATCCGGAAATGGATCAGATCCCGGCATACGCCCGCCGGACACCGCTTGTCGCAAATATGGGCCTCATATTCGTCGCGGAAATACCGGATCGTGGATAACAGCGGGTTGGGAGCCGTCGTACCCAGCGCGCACAACGCGAATCCTTTCATCATCCGGGCAATCGATTCGAGCGTATCGAGGTCGCCTTGTTTGCCCTTGCCGTGGCAGACCCGTTCCAGAATCTCGAGCGCACGGTCAATGCCTTCCCGGCACGGAGCGCATTTGCCGCACGACTCCTCTTTCAGGAAATCAAGAAAGTACCGGGCAACGTCCACCATGCACGTGTCCTCGTCCATGACGATCATGCCGCCCGATCCCATAATCGCGCCGGCTTGGGTAAGGCTTTCGTAGTCCACGGGCAGGTCGAGCATTTGTTCGGGGATGCAGCCGCCGGACGGACCGCCGGTTTGGATGGCCTTGAACTTCTTGCCGCCGGGGATGCCGCCGCCGATATCGTAAACGATCTCGCGCAGGGTCAAGCCCATAGGCACCTCGACCAGCCCCGTATTGCTGATTTTGCCGACGACGGAAAACACTTTGGTGCCTTTGCTGGTGTTGGTTCCCACACCGCTGAAGGCTTGGGCCCCGTGGGCAATGATCCAGGGGATGTTGGCCCAGGTCTCGACGTTGTTGATATTGGTCGGCTTGCCCCACAGGCCCTTCTCGGCGGGGTAGGGCGGCCGTTGCTTGGGCTCGCCGGGTCTTCCTTCAATCGACGCGATCAGCGCGGTTTCCTCGCCGCACACAAACGCCCCGCCGCCACGAATCAACCTGACATCGAACGCCAAGCCTTTGCCCAAGATGTTCTCGCCTAGCAACCCGTGCGCACGGGCCAGCGAGACGGCTTTGAGCAGGTTCTCGACGGCAAGCGGGTATTCATCGCGCACGTAAATAAAACCCTGGCGGGCGCCGATGGCAAACGCGCCCAGCGTCATCCCCTCGAGCACGGCAAACGGGTCGCCCTCGAGCAGGCTTCGATCCATGTAGGCGCCGGGGTCGCCTTCATCGGCATTGCACACTATGTACTTCACGTCTCCCGCCGCCTTGCGGGTGAACCCCCATTTCCGGCCGGTCGGGAACCCGGCGCCGCCGCGGCCGCGAAGACCGGACCGCTCGACTTCCGCGATCACCGCGTCGGGCGTCATCGAGTCCAGCGCCTTCCACAACGTGGAATAGCCGCCGGTCGCAATGTATTCGGCGAGGCTCTCCGGATCGATATAACCGCACCGGTCCAGCGCGATCTTCTTCTGCTTCTGATAAAACGGGAGGTCCTCGAGACGGGGTACGCCCTTGAGGCCCGCTTTCGATTTGGCGTCCGCCTTGCCGTCAATAAAGCAGAACACCTCTTCCTTTTTGATCGTGTCGCCGATAACGGCCGCGGCAATCTCGGCCGCCTTTTCGGCGGTCACCTCCTTATACAGCAGGCGCGGCTTGCCCGGACGGAACACCTCGACCATCGGCTCGACCTGGCAGAATCCGAGGCAGCCCGTCTTCGCAACGACCACGTCCGGCGCACCTTCCGCCAACGCCTTCGTCAACACATCAAACACGGCCTTCGCCCCGCTGGCCAACCCGCAGGTGGCCATGCCGACCGTCACTTTGCACGTGGCCGGGGACAACGTTCGGAGGCCGTCCTGCTTCCAACGCTCAAGCGTTTCGACGCTGGTTATCTCGTTTGCTACGTTCATACGAACACTCCCTTTCACTCTAAGTAGGCGGGGAATGATTCCCTGCTTTCCGTCACTGCCTATTGAAAGTGCGTCAAGATCTTGGCCAGTTTGTCCTGCCGAACCCGGCCAAAGGTTTCGTCATTGACGCGAACCACCGGCCCGAGGCTGCAACAACCCACGCAGCGCACCGTCTCCAGCGTGAAGCGCCGGTCCAACGTCGTGCCGCCCGCACGGACCGCCAGCAGCCGCTCGAATCGGTCCAGGATGGCTTGGCCGCCTCGCACGTGACAGGCCGTACCCAGACACACGCAGACCCGGTGGCGGCCGGTCGGCGTCAATGAAAACGATCGGTAGAACGTGGCTAACCCGTATAAGCGCGAAAGCGGCATATCGAGTTTTTCCGACAACGCCACCAGCGTTTTCCGGGGCAGATAGCCCTCCTGGCGCTGGATTTCCTGCAGGATGCCGACCAAGGCGGACGCATCATCGCCGCATTGCCCGACTACCTTGTCAATCTGAACTGTATCCATGTTCCGACTCTCCTCAAAGACTTCGGCCGGCGCCTAGTCCAAGTCACAATGGAGGCACCGTTTTGCCTCGCATACGGCCAACATTTCGGAATACGTGATATCCGCTTCGCGGAAATCGTGGGCGCGTTCGCTCGCGGGCCGCAGCGCTTGTTCGGGCCGCTTGAAATTATCCAGCGATTCGCCCGTGTCCGCGAACTCGACCCGGCGCCGCGGACGGACCCACCGATAGGGATCGCTCTGCTCGAGACCGCGCAGGTAACGGTGGATCGTGACCGCCGCTTTCTGGCCCGCCGCGACCGCTTCGATCACCGTGGCGCCGCCCGTCGTCGCCTCGCCCGCCGCAAACACGCCCGGCTCGCTCGTCGCAAGACTCACGGGATCCACAACCAGCAGATTCCACGGCGTCCGCTCGAGGTCCGGCCCGCCCGCCAACACCGTCAGGTCAGGTTCCTGGGCGCCCGCAAAAATGAGGGCTTGGGCGGGCAGTATCACTTCCTCGCCGCCGGCCGCGATTCGGGCCCTGCCGGTCCGATCCGGTTCGAGCGCGTCACAGCGCACGCATTTCAAGCCGGTCAGCCGGCCCGCCGTTCGCACGGCCTCTTTGGGCCGGTGCAACGCGTAGATCGCGACGCCTTCTTCTTCGGCGGCCTTGAGTTCGGCCGCGTCAAACGGCAGTTGGTCTCTGTCTCGCTCGTACACCAACCCGCAACTGGCGCAACCGAGTCTCAACGCGCTTCGCGCGGCGTCGAGCGCGGCATAGTTGCATCCGACAACGAGTACGTCGCCGGCGATCCGGGTCCGTTTTCCAAGCTTCACTTCCTTGAGGAACTCGACCGCGTTGAAACATCCCGCCGCCCCATCCACGCCCGGAAGCGTCTGAGGATCGAGTGCAACGGGTTTCTGCGAGCCCACCGCAATCAGAATGGCCTGATAACCTTTTTTGCGAAGGTCGTTAATCGTGACGTCCTTTCCAACGGTCACATCGGGAACGATATCCACGCCGGCGTCGCGGATCAGTTGGACCTCGCGATCTACCACATCCGCCGGAACCCGGAATTCGGGAACCGACTGGCGCAACGCGCCACCGGCCAGCGACGTGGCCTCGAAAACCGTTACCGCGTAGCCTTCCCGCCGGAGATCGCGCGCCGCGGTAAGCCCCGCCGGGCCCGCCCCAATAACGGCGATCCGCTCGGTCCGGCTGATTTCGGCGGGAGCCTTTCTGGGTTTCCACCTTCCCCGCTCATAGTCCGCAACGAAACGTTTGAGCGATCGGACCGCGATGGGATCGTCGGTTTCGCCGAGCCGGCAATTGGCCTCGCACGCACGCGGGCAGAGGCGTCCGCACACCCCAGGGAAGGGGTTGTCTTGCAGGATAACGTCGAGCGCTTCGTCGAACCGGCCCAAGGTGATTAGCGCGTGGTAGCTGGGCACATCGACACCCGCCGGGCAACTTCGCTGACACGGGGCCGGGCACAGCCGTTTGCACACCATGCTCGGGCAGTACTTGTCGCGGATGTGGGCTTCGTACTCGTGGCGGAAGTGGCGGATAGTCGAGAGCACGGGATTCGGGGCGGTCTGGCCCAACCCGCACAAAGCCGTGTCCTTGATCATATTACCCAACTCGATCAGCCGTTCGATGTCGCCTTCTTCGCCTTCACCGCGGCAGATTCGGGTGACGATCTCGAGCATCCGCTTGGTGCCGATCCGGCATGGCGGGCACTTGCCGCACGATTCGTCCTGCACGAAATCGAGGAAGAACCGGGCCATGTCGACCATGCAGGTGTCTTCGTCCATGACAATCAGGCCGCCCGAACCCATAATCGCGCCCAACTCGACTACCGATTCATAGTCCAGGGGCACGTCAAGGTGCCAGGTCGGAATGCAGCCACCGGACGGGCCGCCGATCTGCGCCGCCTTGAAATCCTTTCCGTCGGGTATGCCGCCGCCGATGTCATAGACGATCTTTTCGAGCGAGGTACCCATCGGCACTTCGACGAGCCCCGTATTGTTTACCGCGCCGGCCAGGGCAAACACTTTAGTGCCCTTGCTTTTCTCGGTGCCGAACGACGCGTACCATTGGGGCCCTTTCAAAATGATTACGGGGATATTCGCGTAAGTCTCGACGTTGTTCAGCAAAGACGGCTTGCCCCACAAACCCGCTTGCGCGGGAAACGGCGGCCGGGGCCGGGGTTCGCCCCGTTTGCCTTCGATCGAGGTCATCAAGGCCGTTTCTTCGCCGCAGACGAACGCGCCCGACCCCATCCTGATCTCGAGATCAAAGTGGAAGCCTGTTCCGAGAATGTTTTTCCCGAGCAGGCCGTATTCGCGGGCCTGGGTTAAGGCGTTGCCCAGCCGTTCCACCGCCAGGGGATACTCGGCCCGCACGTAAATGTACCCTTGAGAAGACCCGATGGCGTAGGCCGCGATCGCCATGGCCTCGATGAGGCTGTGCGGGTCGCCCTCGAGCACGCTGCGGTCCATGAAGGCCCCCGGATCCCCTTCATCGGCGTTGCACAATACAAACTTCGTGTCACCCTGCGCCTTCCGGCAAAACTCCCACTTCAACCCCGTCGGGAAGCCCGCCCCGCCACGGCCCCGCAGGCCCGACCGTTTCACGAGGTCGATGACGTCTTCCGGCTTGAGCTCGGTGAGCACTTTGGCCAAGGCCTGGTAGCCGTCGCGGGCAACATATTCCTCGATGCGCGTGGGATCGATGATGCCGCAATTCCGCAACACGATCTTTTCCTGGCCCCGGAAGAACCGTATCTCGTTCATCGCGGGCACGGTCTCGCCGGTCTCGGGCGCCTTGTGTATCAGCCGCTCCACCACCCGGCCCTTGAGCAGGTGTTCCTCGACCAGTTCGTCGGCGTCGCCGGGCTTGATGCCCTGGTAAAACACGCCTTCGGGATAGACGACGGCCACCGGGCCCACCGCGCACGGGCCCAGGCAGCCGGTCTCGACTACCGAGACCTCCCCCGTAAGGCCCCGCTTTTCGAGTGCGGCCTGGATGGCGACGCTCACTTCGAGCGCACCCGAAGCCACGCACCCCGCTCCCGCGCACACCAGGACGTGTGATCTAACCTTGCTCATTATGGGAATGTCTCCTTTCTACCAACCCCGGCGGCGCGAAAAACGGGGACGGACTCCCTTTTTTCGGCAGTTTGAAAAAAGGGTGCCTGTCCCCGCTTTTCGGGGCCTCCGTCTAAAAGCCTCATTTTGAACTTCATCAAAAATATCCCGCCTTCATGCCTGGATCAGGTCGTCCACGACTGGCGACCCTTCCACGACGTGCTGTTGAACGATGCGATGCACCTTTGGTTGTGTCAGTTTGCCGTAACGAAACTCGTGGCCGTCCTTGTCCGCCAGGGTGAACATGGGTTCTTTGTCGCACAGGCCCAGGCAGCCGGATTGGCGGAGTGTGACGTTTTGCACGCCGGCGGCCGCGAGTTCATCCATGAGTGCGGCCATGACGTCTCGGGCGCCCGCGGCAATCCCGCACGTGCCCATGTGAACGGTGATCTGGATTTCCTTGGGGCCCATCCTTAAGTCCAGACCGGCTTTTGCCTTTTCCTTGAGCGCCGCGAGTTCCTGCGGGTTTTTGATCTTGTTTGCCATGTTGTTGGATCTCCTTGGTCAGCCGCCGCGGGCGTGCCGCGCCACGGCGCCGTTACGCCTATATCTCGGCGGCCTCGGGTTGGGCTTCCTGCCGGTACTGATCGAGAATGGCCTGAACCTTGGCCGGCTTGACCCGCTGGTGGACGTCGTTGTCAATCATGATGGCCGGAGACAGGCCGCACGCACCGAAACACCGGGCCACGCCCAGCGAGAAATTGCGGTCTTCGGTGGTCTCGCCCACGTCGATGTGGAGCTTCTTCTTGATGGCATCGAGCACCTGTTTGCCGCCGCGAACGTAGCAGGCGGTCCCCAGGCACACCCGGACCATGTGTTTGCCCCGGGGGATCGTCGAGAAGAACGAGTAAAAGCCAACGACGCCCGCCACCTCGCTGTAGGATTTGTCCAGCCCAAGGCTGATCCGTTTCAGAGCGACCGCCGGCAGGTAGCCGAAGATGCCCTGGGCGATTTGCAACACGGGGATCAGGGCACCGGGTTTTTCCTTGTACTCCGCTATGACTTCCTCGAGGCGGGCAAGAAGTTCCTCCTCCGAGGCTTCCGCGCCGCATGCGCACACTGCCTTGTTTACCGCCATCAATGTTCTCCCTTGGGACGCCCCCCGGCTTTTGTGGGGGGTGTCCCACTTTTTTGTCTAACTCCGGCTGCTCATGGCAGCCAGACCGTTTCTTATCTTTTCCGAGACTCTGCGCGCAATCGCCAACCCGCAGCGTTCCGTGACTTGCAGTTCGCGCGCAACATCCGACACGCGCACCACGTATTCGGGCCCGCCCGAACTGAACCGGCACCACAAGTCGAGGTCCGGATTCGTACATACCACCGAAGACAGCGTGGCTGCTAAATCGCCCAACGGCCGCCGGTCGATGTGGCTGAGGCTCATCGTGACTTTCACGGCCACGCCGCCGAGCTCCGATTTATCGATGGCGAGGGCGCCGCCGGCCTGCTCTGCGGCCACCTGGAACAGGCTCAGGCCCAACCCGGTCCGTTTGCCGTCCTTAGTGGTGTGGAACGGATCGAGGGCGTCGTGGACGGGGATGTTCAGCCCGGAACCGTTGTCCTCGACGATGATTTCGAGCAGGTCCTGGGTGACGTTCTCGATGATGCTCACGGAAATGATGGACGCGCCCGCCCGGATCGAGTTCTCGATCACATCGAGGATGTGCAGCGACAGTTCACGCATGGCGCCGCTGCCTCCCGGTCCGATAAACCTTCCTCACTGCTGCGACCCCCGCAAACCCATTTCGTATAGCCGGCCCGCCACGTCAAACGCGCTGGTGGCCGTCGTGTACAGGCGCACGCCCTCCTCGGCAGCCTTCCGCCGGACGGCCTCGTCGGGCCGCCTGCCCGCGGCAAACACCACGCCCGCCAGTTCGGCATGCACGGCCACGGCGATCACGTTGAGATGGGCCTGAATAGTTACCAGAACGCCGCCCCGAGGCGCATTAGCCATCACGTCGCTGAGCAAATCGCTGATGTACCCGCCGGAGACCTCGATGTCCTCGTTGGACAACTCAGGCGTCATTCGCTCAAGTTGTAGCGCGTTAACGATGTGAGTCAGCGTCATTTTAGTATCCTGTTTTCACCCCGGGGGCAAAACTGCCGTTAGTTGTTACAAAATTCACAGCCACTAAGATATCGCAAGCCCCGTGCCGGATGGTGCAATCAGGTTAAATATATCATAACATATTGCAATAAGACATCTTAGGAGGATTGAACCGAGGCCGAATCAGGCTCGATTTGGGTGCATAGTTCGCCCATGGGAGATTTATGCACAACTTGGCCAAGGGAAAATTAGTCGCTTACGGCGGCAACGTCTTCGGAGAAGATGCGGATGTGCTGCCATTGGCCGCGGGCGAATCTTGTGAATAGAAATCCGCTGAGGATGACGATGTATGCAGTGGCGCCGGTCCATGCGCCGATGGCGCCCCAGCCGGCGGAGAAGGCCAGCAGCATGGCCGCGGGGAGGAAGACAAAGTAGTTGAGGACGAATGTGGCGACGGCCATCCATCGTGTGTCGCCGGCGCCGCGGAGTGCGCCGCTGGCGACGATGTTGATGGCGTCGAACCCCTGGAACGCGGCGGAGAAAATAAGGAGGATGTGGCCGAGGTGGATGACGGCGGGGTCGTCGCTAAAAAAGGTGGCGATGAGCCGGCTGCCGAACACGGCGAAGACGATGCCGGCGAGGGCCATGTAGGCGGCGGCAATTTTCATTGCGGTGTAAGTTCGGCTGAAAGCCCTGTCGATGCGTTTTTTGCCGATGTAGTAGCCGACGATGGCGGCGATGCCCTGGTTAAGGCCGAGTGCCGGCATGAAACACAGGTGCATGAAACTCATTGAGGCGTTGTGCGAGGCGAGCGAGACGGCGCCAAAGTAGCCCACGATGAAGCTCGAGAAAATGCCCCAGTTGAACACGTCCATGAAGAACATAAACCCGGCGGGAACGCCGATCCGGAGCAGTTCGCGGGCTTTTACGCGGTCGAACGCGCGGGCGCCGCGGCTGCCGAACCGGTCGTGCACGGGCCTGCTGAGAAAGATAAAGAACAGCAACACGACCTGAAGCACCATGGCCATAACGGTAGCGGTTGCGGCCCCGCCAATGCCCCACCGGGGGAACCCGAACTTGCCGAAGATGAGCAGGTAGTTGAGGCCGACGTTGGCGAGGTTGGCGGCGATGGCGACCACCATGGGGATTCCGGGGCGGCCGATCCCCTGGAAGAACGAGGCGAGCGCGGTGATCATGGCCATCATAACGTACCCGGGCAGGCGGATCCGGAAGTAGATCAACTCGAGGCGGATCACCTCGGGGGGATGCGGCATCAGCCGGAAGAGCGGCCCGGAAATGGGCCACAGCACGAGCGCCAGGACCGCGGCGAGTAGCGCGACGTAGATGCCCTGCCAGGTGTAGCGGGCGCAGTTGTCCATGGCGCCGCGGCCCATGCTTTGCGCGACGAAGGTGCTCACGCAGCCGACGACGCCCAGGATGAAACAGCCCAGGATGAAGGTCCAGAGGCCGGCGGAACCGACTGCCGCGAGTGCGCTGGTGCCCAGGCGCGCCACCATCACGTTGTCGACGAACAGCATGATCGTGTAGGACAGCGACCCGAGGATGATCGGGCCGGACATGCCCATCACTTCGCGCACGCCCGACCAGCGGGTTTCGGGGGCGTTCAGGTCAAGCATGGAGGGCCTGTGCCATGTCTGGGACGCCCCCCGGCAGTTGTGGGGGGTGTCCCAATGTTGAGGCCAACTCCGGTGTTCTGCCCTGGGGAAAAAACGGGACGCCCCCCGGCAGTTGTGGGGGGTGTCCCAATGTTGAGGCCAACTCCGGTGTTCTGCCCTGGGGAAAAAACGGGACGCCCCCCGGCAGTTGTGGGGGGCGTCCCAATGTTGAGGCCAACTCCGGTGTTCTGCCCTGGGAAAAAAACGGGACGCCCCCCGGCAGTTGTGGGGGGTGTCCCAATGTTGAGGCCAACTCCGGTGTTCTGCCCTGGGAAAAAAACGGGACGCCCCCCGGCAGTTGTGGGGGGCGTCCCAACAATCCTAATCGTCCCATGTGTCCCAATTGTCTCATTCGGCCCATTGCTTTAGCCCGGAGCAGCCGATTGTACCTGAAATATGCGCCGCGTGCCCGCGCCGCTTGCGGGAGGGGCATCTTGCTTTCGTGGAGTTATCGGGCCAGGAAATCGCGGAAGTTGGTTTCGAGGAGCCGTTGAGCGTCGCGTTGGATTTCGTGTTCGTCGATGGCCCAGTCGGCTTCGAGGAGGTCGGCGTATTTGTCGGCGAGCACGTCGGCGATGATCCTGCGGGAATGGTCCCACTTGTAGATGACGTGGTCGAGCACGCGGGCGTCGCTGTGTTGTGGCACGAAACTGAGGCCAAGCAGTTCGATGCGCGTCCGGGTGATTTCGTCGATGAGGGAGGGGTTGTTGAGAAACCACCAGCAGCCGAACAGGAGCAGATTCGCGAACTTCCTTGTAACGACGGCGAGTTCATGCTGGTTCTCGCGGGCGAGCATCGTCACCATGAACTTGTTCTTGGGGAACGACCCGCACAGGCGCACAACGCTGTCGACGTCGGCCAGGCCGACGCCGTCCGAGGCAAGCCGCAACGCGGGATTCACGCCGCGTTTGACGCCCATCATCATGGCGAACGGGACGCCGTACTCGAGGGCAACGGGCAGGACGCAGTCTTCGATGATTTCGGCGCGGGGCGATTCTTCGGGGAAGGCGAAATTGGGCGGCAGGGACACGGCCATGTAGAGCGCCTTGGTGCGGTCGAGCCACTCGGCGAGGAACTTGCGGATCGCGGCGAGGGTCGGCTGGTTGAGGGTAGTTTCGACTTTGTATCCCCAGCCGCTGAGTTTTTCGCAGGTCCTTGGCCAGTCGTTGAGGAGCGGGTCGATACGGAGCGCGGGCAGAAACCTGTCATCCGGGTCGAATCCGCGCAGCCAGACCCCGCGCTCGACGTCGTCAAACGGGTCGTTGGTCATAACGGCCGCTTTGAGGTTTGCGGTACGGAACGCGAGGTCGACGTGGTCGCGCGCGTCCAGGGCATCGAAAAACCCGCGGAACTCATCGAGGTTTCGCGATGCGGTGTCGAGGCCGAGCCGGGTCAGCACGGTGAGCACGCCGCGGCATGCCTCGCTGACGGGGCTGCGCTCGATGAACAGTTCGCGCCAGATCAAATCGGCCTGGGCGCGTTTGGACATGGCGTAGAACGCGTCCGCGGTGATTGGGGCGACCCGCATGACTTCCGCGATGAGGTAGTGGTACGTCAGCAGTTCGTCGATGCCCCGCAGCAGCATGTCGCCGAACGCCGGGGCGAACAGGTGGGTGTGCATGTCAACCACGGGCGTGTGCATCACCGCCTTGAGGACGGTTTTATGCAGTTCCGAAGACGTATTGGCAGTCATGTTGCCTCTTCCGTTGAACGAGTCATCGATCGGACCGATCCGACCGATCCGACTGATTCGACCGATGGACCTGCTATTTTTGTGTGGTGGCCGTGGGCGCCGGCGCCGGCGCGGCAGGGGGTGCGGGCGCCGCGAGCGACACGAACTTGAACGCGTCGCCGGCCATTTCACCATTCACATTCAGGTTTTTCATCGTTATTACGGCCATCTCCGTTCCGGCGGCATCGAGCAGCGTGACTTTACTCAGGATTCCGGTGGTTTTGGCGAACCAGGCTTTAAAGCCGGCCACGGGCGATTCGGCTTCTTTTACGGAAGCCCGAAGAACGTGACAGTCCTGGCCGTTGACCAGTTCCGCGGGCAGGGCGGTGAGATTGGCGAGGTTCTTGCGCATGACGTTGAAAAGCCATTTGCCTCCCGGGGGCACGATTTCGGCCATGGTGGCCTGGCCGGACTCATTGAGCTTGAACAACGGCGCCAGCGCTTCGTAGTAGCCGACCTGGCCGTCATAGAGCGCCTGGGCCTGCAGCAGCCGGCCCGTGGGGCTGAACCCCGCCCAGAGGAACCCCTTGTAACGCGGCGTCTCGCCCACTTTGGCATAGTCGACCGTACCGCCGCCGACAAGCTTCATGGGTGCGGTCTGTTCCGGTTTGAGCTTGAAGCTTGCGGTCAAATCGTAGGCGCCGGAAAATGACGCCAGTTTATCGAACTGGGCCGACACGGCCTGTTCGATCTGGTCTATCGAGTCCTGGGCAAAGACGGGCGCTGCGATCAGGCTGACTAATAGCGGTAACACGAAATACATTCGCATGAAATATCTCCTGGTTCGGTTTCGCGCGCGCGCAACCGGCAAAAATCACGCCCCTACCCTACCTTTAAACGCGGGGCCGACGCAACCCGGCTTCGCCGTGTCTGCTCCAAAAACAACCTAAGCGAAAAACGGGGACTGGCTCGCCTTTTTCGGTAGTTTGAAAAAGGCGTGCCTGTCCCCGCTTTTCGTGGCCTCCGTCTCCAAGCCTCGTTTCATAGTTTAAGCTGCGCTTAACATGACTCGCTACACTACCCGGAAGCGGGAACCCGTTTGGCCAAGTTCACTTTTGGCGTGACGCCGACGTGGCGGGAAGCCGCGCTCGAAACCGCGGGCTTCGTCGCGACCTTGGTGGGTCGGACGCGGATGGTGGACATGTATCCGGTGTGGTCGCTGAGCGGCGTGGTTTGGCCGGGCACATGGCCGGTGATCGGCAACGTTTCCAACACCTGGTAGTCGTATCTGTCGGATGGGGCGCCGAAAATGTGGTCGATCCGGGAGTCGATGTTCATGAGGCGCCGGAGGCCCGCGCCGGCCACGAGCGTGTTGTATTGCATGGAGCCCGGGGCGCAATTCATATCGCCGACGAGCAGCGCGGGAACGGTGCGCAGGCACGAGTCGAGGATGAACCTGGCCAGGGAGCCCATCTGAGACTTTCGGACGCCGTCGTACTGGGTGGACCTGTACGCGGCGTGGGCGTGGGTGTTGTAGAAGTCGATGATGCCCTGGGGCAGGGCGATCCGGGCGAGCGCAACCCCTTTTCCAGCCCACCAGTCGCCGTGGTAAAACTTGTACCACTTGCCGTTCTGCTCGTAGCGGTGGAAGAAGGTTTCGACGATGGGATAGGCGCTCAAGACGAGCAAACCGCAGCCGAGGGTTCCGCTTTTGTAGTATTGGTGATAGGCGAGGCGGGAACCCGCGATCGAGGCGAGAAGCTCGCGCCGGTCTTTTTCGATGAAACTTTCCTGGATGCCGACGATATCGGGGTCGAGATGGCGGAGGGTCTCGCCGATGGCTTTCATGCGTGCGATGCGGTTGCGGCCGGCGACGTACAGGTCCTGGATATTGAACGTGACGATTCTTAGGACGACCTCGTCGGCGAGTGGCGCGGTGGATTGCGTGAGCAGGAGGCTTTTTCGCAGGTCCGTGACTATATCGGTCCTTCCATTGAACATGGCGGCCATCGCCACGAGGGCCGCCAACATCACTACGAACAAAAACAACGCAACTGCCACTGCCTTGACTGCCTTTCCAAACATTACTGCTACTGCTCCCGCGGGTACTGCACCTGCTACTGTGACGGCGAAAAGCGGGTACACGTTTTTCGCCGGCCGCGATCAAAGGTTTGCCGGGAAATAGTCCGACTGGAGCGCCTGCGCCAGGAACTCGGCCATGTGCACCGGTGTCACCTTGGACAGATGGGCGATTTGTTGACGGCAACTTGTGCCGGAAGCCACCACCATCGTCCCCGCCGCGAGCGCCTCGACTTGGGCGATCAACGGCCGGGCTACTTCGACCGATAAGTCATATTTTTCGCGCAACGCGCCAAACGAGCCCGCCATCCCGCAGCAGCCCGTGTCCATCACGAAAGCGCGGCTGCCAGGGATTTTCCCGGCGAGGGCGGCGGATTTGGCCGAGCCGGTCAGCGCCTTGGCGTGACAATGCGCGTGGATGGCCACCGAAGACTCGCCCTCCGCGAACTCGAGGGCGTCCGGCTCGCGGTCCAGCAGATTATACACGAAGTCCTCGAAAAGAATACAGCGTGGTGCAAGATCTTGCGCGTTTTTAACGTCCAACTCGACGTAATCCTGCGCAAACATCGAAAAACACGACGGCTCAAGGAAAACAATGGGAAGTGACTCGTCCTGTTTCATGAGGCGGGCGACGTTTTTCGAGCCAAACCGCCGGGCAACGTCGAGGCGCCCCACGCTGAACGCGGGCCGGCCGCAGCACGCGGTGTTTTGCGGGAGAACGATTTCAAACCCCGCCGCCTCGAGCACTTTAACGGCCGCCATCCCGATTTGAGGCTCGAAATAGCGGACGGTGCAGTCGTCCCACAGCACAATGCGGCCGCGCCGGCCATGTTTGACGGGCCGGCGTTGATACCACTGGTCGAACCGCTCCGACGTGAACGCGGGGAGTGGCCGTTTCGACGCGAGGCCGACAATCTTCTCGATGGCGAGCCGCATGAGCGCAGATTCGAGCGCCGCGTTCATCAGCCTCGGCGCAGCCGTACCAACCCGGCCCAGCAGGTCAAACCGGCTGACTACCCGTTCGAGCAGGTCGACGCCGCGCTCGCCGTGGCGGGCGTAGAGCAGTTCGGCTTTCAACAACGACATATCGACGTTGCTCGGGCATTCTTTTTTGCACGCCTTGCAGGACAGGCAGTTGCCGAGCGCCGCGTCGAGCGCGTCGGTAGCCAGCGGGTGAACGTGCGGGTCGATCCGGCCTTCGAGGGCGGCGCGGATGGCGTTTGCCCTGCCGCGGGTGGACATGTATTCCTCGCCGGTGGCCAGGTAGGTGGGGCACATGGTGGGCGTGTCTTTTCGGCACTCGCCGCACCCGTTGCATTGTTCGAGGTTGGCGATGAACGACTCGTCCCGCGCCGCAAACTTGAGCTGCGGCTTGAACGGCAGCGGGATTTGGTGGCCGTCGCCCAACCGCAGGTCCGAGTCGATCGCGAACCGGCCGTCCGGAAAGATCTTGCCGGGGTTCATCACCCCCGTGGGATCGAAAACGTTTTTGATCCGGCGCATCGCCTCGAGCAGTTCGGGCCCGATGTGGTCGTGCATGAACTCGGTTCTGGCAATGCCGACCCCGTGCTCGCCCGCAAACGACCCGCCGAACTGACGCGTGAGCGTCGAGACGCCTTCGGCGAGTTTTCGGAACTTGGCGATGCTGTCGGCGCGGTGAAGATCGATCATGGGCCGCACGTGAACAAGGCCCGAGGCGCAATGGCCGTAAAACGAGGTTTCGAGGCCGAGCGGCTCGACGAGGTCGCGCAGCGCGCCCACGTAGTCGGGCAGACGCTCAGGGCGCACAGCCACGTCTTCGATCCCCGCCACGGGTTTTGCGGGGCCTTTGCGGCTGGTGAGCAGCGACAGGCCGGATTTGCGCAGCCCCCACACCTCGAGCATCTCGTCAGACGACGTAAACGCACGGGTGCGGAGGCCGAGATGGCGATTAACGACGGCAGCCAGCCTGTCGGCGACGCGCGCGCGCGCATTTTCGTAGAACTCGACGATGAGGAAGGCCTCGCAGGGTTTTGCATCGAGTTCGAGAAGGTCGCGCGCGGCCTGAAACGCCAGCCTGCCCTTAGTCTGGTCGAACAGGAGGCGATCGCAATGCTCAATAGCGGCCGGTTCAAGATCGAGCAACTCGACCGTGGCGCGCACGGCTTCGGCAACGGATGCAAAGAAGATCACGCAGAGGCCTTTTTCGCGCGGCAGCGGCACCACGTTGAGCACAGCGGAAGTGACGGCGGCAAGCGTGCCTTCGCTGCCCGCCAACACCTTCGATAAATCGCCGCGCGCACGCAGATACGGCTCGAGGCCGTAACCGGGCCAGCGTTTTACGAGCACCCGCGGAAATCGCGACCGAATCGCCTGTTCGTTTGCGGCGATGATGCGCTCGACGGCATCGGTTTCGGCCTCGAGCCCCGCGTCATGGGTTGCTCCGACGACGGCAACGCGGCCGTCGGCCAGGACGGCCTCGACGGCAACCACGTGGTCGGCCGTCGTGCCGTAGATGGGCGCGCGCGCGCCCGACGAGTTGTTGCTGATCATCCCGCCGAGCGTGGCCCGCGAACTGGTCGCCACGTCCGGCCCGAAACACAGCCCGTGCGGCCGCAGAAAATCGTTTAGCTGGTCGAGCACGACGCCGGCGCCCACGCGCACGGTTTTCTTTTCGAGATCGAGATCAGAGATCCACCTCGAGTGCCTGGCGAGGTCGATGATAAGGCCCTCGCCGACGGCCCCGCCTGCCAGGCCGGTGCCGGCGCCGCGCGGCGTGATTGGAACGCCCGCATCAGCCGCGGCACGCATCACGCCCGCCGCTTCCCCCGCCGTTCTTGGAAACGCGACCGCAACCGGCTCGATCTGATAAATCGACGCGTCGGTCGCATAAAGCTGACGCGTCAGCGCGTCCGAACGGATCTCGCAACCCGTCCCCGCCAACGCCGATAGAACCGGTTTGCTCATTTGGGGAAACAATCCAGACAAATCAACATGCCAAAACTATACACGGAAGGGCGGAGGCCATCCAACAGAAGAATGATGAATCAAGAAACAAAGAGAAACGAAAGGCAAAGCGGGCAGGTCACGATATTATGCGGGTTTCTCGACGAACGACGGTTGGAAACCGGGGATGGCGCTGTATTCTTTGGCCTTTTCGCAGAGCGCCCGGAACTGGTGGAATTGTTTGTCGAGATTCTCTTCGAGTTCGGGTGTGACTTCGGTGATGTCGCTTTCTTCGAGGAAGGTGACGATGGTCGAGGCGCTGGCGATCGGGTCGAACACGGCCCATTTCGCGGCAAACCCGAGGAAGATGCCGATGGCGAACAGGACAAACCGGGCGATGGTGTATTGGCTGAACCAGTAGAGCGCGGCCGCGCCGAGCGGGACCAGGAAGATGACCGTGCAGACCAGCGCGAACCCGTAGCTGAGCAGGGTGAGCGTGATCGCGTTGGGCAGGATCGCTTGCCAGCACTGGCTGTACGTGACCGTGGCGTTTTTGGCGGAATCGTAGATGTTTTCGTTCTTGGCGCGGAACGTGTAGGCGAATACGGCCTCTTCGATGTAGGCCTGGCTGACGTCAATGATTCTGCGGCCAAGCAGCATGCCGGTTTCGATTCCGGGCAGGGGCATCATGCTGCTGAGGTCGTTAGCATGGTTGATGGCGCGGATGACGTCGCGGGTGAGCCGCCTGACGTGGGCGAGTGTTCCGGCGCCTTTGAAATAGTGGGTGACCCTCCCGCGGGCCCATTTGGTCTGGCTGATGCCGGGGGGAAACTTGGCCTGGGTGACGATTTCGGTGATGACGGCGATGTGGCCTGCCCGGAGCTGGTGGAACACGTATTGGTTGATGAACCCGCCGATGCCCAGCATCGCCGCCAGGCCCGCCGAAAGCACAAACAGCACCCAGAACGTGCCGGGGCCGAACACCAGGCCAATCACGAACAGCATGGCGAGATACGCGATAACGCACAGGCATAGTGCGCCATACATGAACGCGCGGTAAATGACGTAGGGGGTTGTCCGCAAGACAATATCCAATGCCCGTCGAAGCTCGATACCCATTTGCGGGTCTCCTAGACTTGCTGTGTAGAGATTATGGCGGAGTTTCGCCGGGAAGTCCAGTGAATGGGCTATCGGTCGGATCCGACCGATCCGACCGATCCGACCGATCCGACCGATAACAATTAGGCGCGTTGGTTTGAACGGCGTTGTCAAGAGACGAATTGGCGTGATAGACTGCCCGCGGGAAGGTGGCACGACCTGGTGGGAGCGCTGTGGTAACCAATAACGCGGAAGACATGCCGGACCGCACTCCGGTTGAGCCCGGGGGGGATCCAGAGGGTTCCGACGGTGTGGAGGAACGCAACCGGCTTTTGCTGGACCAGGCCAGCCTGGATGCGTTGCTTACGGCGGACGAACCTGACAAAACGCAAGACGGTTCGGCCCCCGATACGAACCTGCCGAGCGAGGAGTCGCTCGAGTCGCTGATCGCCGAGAAATCCGTGCAGGGGGCGGAGCCGGGGGATGCGCTCGCGGGGGACACGTCCCACTTTTTCGATGAAGCTACCCTGGATTCCCTGCTCGGGGATGACACCATCCTGGGGCCGGGCGGGCCGGGCGGGCCGGACGAGGCGCCCCGCGAAAGCGACGTGGAGTCGATGCTGCCGGCCAAAGAGCCGAAGAAGCCTCCATCCCCGGACGATCTGGCGCACGCGGCGCTTGACCAATCGGACGTGGACGCGCTGTTGTCGGTTGCCGCGACGGATCTGGATGGGATGCCGGCGGATGCGGTTCCGGGCGAAGCGCCTGATATGCTCCAGCCGCCGGGGTTGGAAATCCCGATAACGGACGAGGACATGGAGGCGCCCATCATCCAAGTGGACGAGGCGTCGCTGACCGGCGAACCGGCGGAAACCGAACCGGCGCCAAAAGTGGCCGCGCCACCGGCGATGGCTGCGCCACCGGTGATGGCCGCGCCACCGGCGATGGCGGAACAGGCTGAACCGGCGGAGCCGGTTTTGTCGCCGGAGATGATAAGCACGCTTGCGGCTGCGGCGGGCGCCGCTGAGCAGCCGGCGGCGACAGGCGCCGAGCCGGAGCAGGCTGAACCGGCGCCAACCCCGGAGGATGTGAGCGCAGCGCTCGGCCGGGCGATTCAACAGCACCGAGAACAGCACGGCGAGCCGCTGGAAACTATCCCCGAGAGCGCGCCGGCCGCGGAGGAGCATTTGGCGGCGGCGGGTCAGCGGCAGGGTCTATTGAAGCTGGTAACGACGCTGGCGGTGGGCACGGTGTCGGCGCTGGCGGTTTTCACTTTCCTTTACACCCACCAGGAGCGGCTGCCCGACCTGTCTTCGCTGAACCGGCTGGAAATGGGCCGGCTGGGCGCGGTGGTGGAGGAGGCGGAGCGGCTGGCGGAGGAAGGGGCTTATGATGCGGCGGTTGAGAAGCTTCAGCAGGGTGTGACCGCGGCGGGTCGCGGGGCCGACATGGGCGAGATGGCCGATGCGCAGTACCTGCTGGCGCGGGTTTCATACACGCGGTTGGGAAAGGAGCCAAGCAAGGACGGGGTCCGCGCGGCGCGGGATAATGTAAATGCGTTTCTGGACATCCATCCGCGGGACGCGCGGGTGGTCGATTGCCTGCGGTGGAAAGCGGCCCTGCTGAAATTGGAGGACGCCCCGGTTTCGGCGGCCGCGCTGTATGCGGACCTGATCGAACGCGCGACGGGCCATCCGGAACTGGCCGCGATCCTGATGGAGGCGGCGCAAACCGCCACGGATGCGGGCCGGGCATCGGACGGAATCGGATACCTCGAACGCCTTTTGCTCGAGTATCCCGGCTCGGCGCCTGCCCAGGATGCCAAACTGCTGCTGGGAGATGCCTACGCACGGGCCGGAAGGCTGGACGACGCCGCGGCCGTACTGGGTTCGCTGGCGCAGGCGCAGCGGAACACCCGGAAAGGTTCAGAAGCGGCGGCGCGGCTGGCCCAGATCGAGATGGACCGGGGCAGGCCGGACGAGGCGATCCGCCTGCTCGAGCAGCACGCGGCGTCCGCGACGACGATCGAGGGCAACGACCGGGTGTACCTGGCGCTCGGCAAGGCGTACCGGGCCGCGGGCAAGACGGCGGAGGCGCGGACGACGTTGAACGACGTCCTGAACTTTTTCCCGGAGTCGGAGGTGACGCCGGCGGTTTACGTGGAATTGTGCAACGTGCTCGAGGACCAGGGGCAGCCGGATCAGGCAATGATGACGGCACGCAAAGCAGCCAAACTGTACTCAAAAGACCCGCTGGTTCTCAATCATCTCGGGTCCATGCTCGAGCGGCGTGGCGAACTGGCGGAGGCGGCGCCAAACCGGGTCGCCGCGCATGAGGCGAAGCCGGACCCTGCGGCGCTACTGGCGGCGGCGCGAGATTTTCGTGGTGCCGGCGCCGGCGACAAGGCCATCGAGCAGTACCGGCGGCTGATGGGCGAATCGCCGGGGACACCGGAAGGGCTGGAAGGTTCGATCGAACTTTGCGAGGCGCTTTACGAGCAGGGGCAAGTGGCGGAGGCGGTCGATCGTCTTGAGAATCTGGCGCTGGCGACGCCTGCGGGGCCGCGTCAGTTGCCGGTGCTGATCGCGCTCGGGAAAATGTACGGGGAGATCGGCATCAACGACCGCGCGATCGAGGTCTATAAAAAAGTGGCCGCGCAATCGGTCGAGCCGTCGGTGCTGGCGCACGCGGCGGTGAGCCTGATGTCGAATGGGGCGTGGGACGACGGGATGGCGCTGGCGCAACGGGTCGACCCTGGCAAACTCGATGCGAAAACGGCGTCAGGGCTGCTCTTGAAACTCGGCGAGGGCCTGCTGATGAAAAACCCGCGGGACGGGGCGGAAGTGCTGGCAAAGGCGTACGCTCAGTATCCGGATCAAAGAACGAGCGAGTTGGAGACGACGCTGCTGAAGGCGTGGCTTTCTCTGGGGAACGTGGAAGAGGCGGACGGCGTGGTGGCGTCGCTCGAGTCGAGCGTCGAGGCGGGCAATAAGGATCACGCGGGGCGGCTGGTACAGGCGGCCATCATGTGCGGGGACGCCGCCTTTGACCGGGGCGACTACGCACGGGCCGCGGGCCTTTATGAAAAGGTGACGCAACTCGCAGAACCGGCAGCGGCGCCGGGGACGGCCGCCCCGCAGACGGCCGCCCCGGAAAAGGCCGCCCCGGAGACGGCCGCGCCGGAGATGACGCCGGAGACGGCATGGGCGAAGTACCAGCAGGCGAATTCGCTGATGTGGCTGGCGAATTTCAGCGAAAGCGCGCGGCTGTTTGACGAGGTGGCGGCATCGACGGCGCCGTTCGCGGGGGACGCGAAAATGAAGGCGGCGGCGGCGCGGGTGCAGCAGCGGCTGGGATGGCAGGCGCCGCCGAGTCCGGAAATTCAAGCGGAAGTGAAAGTGGGAAGCGATGGTGCAGCGCCAAAAACCGGATAAGACACTCGCGGACCGTGTAGCGAGTTTTTTTGAGCGGCAAATCGCCTGGTGCGGTTGCGTGCTCGATGATCTGGCGTCGGTCGAGGCGCAGCTTGACGAAAAAGGCCTGGACGCGCTCGAGGCCCGGCGGTCAGTTTACGATCGGGACATTGCGGAGCAAGAGAAGCAGCTTAACGCGCTGCTGGCGGAATGGCAGGACGCGCCAAAGCCGCCAGCCCCGGAATTGCAGCGGATTCGGGCGCTGGCACGGACCGCGGAAGAATGCGCGGCGCGTGCGGCGGGTGAGTTGCAGCGGGCGTCGGCCGGGACGGGCGCGCAGGCGGAGGAGGTGCGGCGGAATCTGCAGAACCTGCAAAATGGGCGGCGGGCGTTCAGCGGCTATCGGCAGCTTCAACTGGACACGGGGCTCCTCGATGAAAAAGCCTGATGCGGGCGGGGCCGCCCATACTCCCGGCGAGGACATCAAGGTTCTTGCCCAGGCCTTCGAGGTTTTTACCCAGTCGACGCAGGCACTCGAGGAGACACACCGGCTGCTCGAGGTCCGCGCGAGGGAACTGGGCGAGGAACTCGCGGCGAAAAACCAGGAACTCGCCCTTACCAACGATTATCTCAACTGCATTCTCGAGAGCATGTCGGACGGCGTGATCGCGGTAGACCCGCGCGGCGCCATCGTGACGTTCAACCGGAGTGCCCGCGTAATCCTGGGGTATGGTTCGGAGCGCGCGGTGGGGCGCGTATTCGAGGACCTGTTTGGCAGGCCGTTTCTGGCTGGCGCAGGCGTGATGCCGGTGTTGCGGAACGCCAAAGGCAGGCATGTCCGCGTGAGCGAGCGCGATGCGCCAATCGCCGATCGGGCGGGGCGGTGCATCGGCCACGTGAAGGTGTTCCAGGACCTGACGGAGATCCACGCGTTGCGCGAACAGGTGCGGCAGATCGACCGGCTGGCGGCGATCGGCGAGATGGCCGCGACGGTCGCCCACGAGATCCGCAACCCGCTGGGTGGGATCCGGGGTTTTGCGGCGTTGCTGGCGCGCGACATCCCCGAGGACGACCCCCGCTCGCGGCTGGTGGGCAAGATCCTGGCGGGGGTGAAGAACCTCGATCGCGTGGTGAACGAGTTGCTGGCGTACACGCGGCCGGTGGAATTGCACATCGCGCCTGTGAAATGTGCGGAACTGGTGGATGGGGCGCTCGCCTTCCTCGAGACGGGCGGCCGGCCGGTTTCGGTGAGAAAACGGCTTAGCCGGGATCTGGCGGTGCTGGCGGACGCGGACAAGATGCGCCAGGTATTGCTGAACATCTTGATCAACGCCGTTCAGAGCATCGATGGCGAAGGATTGATCACAGTTTCAACAAGGGCTGAACGGAGACACGTGACTATCGCCGTGGCCGATACGGGTTGCGGGATTGCCGCGGACGAGTTGAACAAGGTGTTCAGCCCGTTTTATTCAACCAAGGAAAAAGGCAGCGGGCTCGGCCTGGCGGTGGCCACAAAAATTGTCGAGGGCCACCGGGGCCGGCTCGAGGCGGAAAGCAAGCCGGGCCAGGGTTCGACGTTTCGCATCCGGCTGCCGCGAACGGAATACGGATGAAAGCTAGAATACTCGTAATTGACGACGAACCCCTGATGCGCGAGTACGTCGAGGAGGCGCTGATCCGGGCCGGCCACGAAGTGGTTGCCGCATCGGGCGGGCGCGAGGCGCTGGCGTTGATGCGGGATAGGTCGTTCGACATTGTGGTCACGGACCTCAAGATGTCGCCCGTGGACGGGCTGGCGGTGTTGCGGGCCGTGCGCGAGGAAAGCCCCGACACGCACTGCATCGTCATGACGGCCTACGGCACCATCGAGACCGCCGTGTCCGCGCTGAAAGGCGGTGCGGCCGATTACATCCTGAAACCGTTCGCGCCGGACGAACTCGATTTGGCGGTAAACCGCGCCCTCGAACAGGGGCGGATTGCGCAGGAAAACCTGTACCTGCGCGCGCAACTCAGCCGCAGCCACGATTTCAAATCCATGGTGGGTAAAGGCCCGGCGATGCGCAAAGTGTACGACCAGATCGAGAAAGTCGCATCGAGCCGGGCCACCGTCATGATCCGCGGCGAGAGCGGCACCGGAAAAGAACTGGTAGCCCACGCGATCCATTACACGGGCTCGCGCCGCGACAAGCCGTTCATTAAAATCAACTGCGCGGCACTGTCCGCGGGGCTTCTCGAGAGCGAGCTGTTCGGCCACGAGAAAGGTTCGTTCACGGGGGCGCACGAACGCAAAATCGGCCGGTTCGAGTTGGCCGACCTCGGCACCCTGCTGCTCGACGAGGTCAGCGAGATCAACCTCGAACTCCAGCCAAAACTCCTGCGGGCGCTGCAGGAACGCGAATTCGAGCGGGTCGGCGGCAACCAGCCCATCCAGGTGGACACCCGCATCGTCGGCACGTCCAACCGAAACCTCGAACAGGCCGTCGAAGACGGCAAGCTGCGGCAGGACCTGTTTTTCCGGCTCAAGGTGATCGAGATCCACCTGCCGCCGCTCCGTGCGCGCGTCGAAGACATCCCCGCCCTGATGGATCATTTCCTGAAACGGTACGCAACCGAAAACGGCAGAAAAATCTCCGGGTACAGCGACGACGCCCGCAAAATGTTCATCGAATACGATTGGCCCGGCAACGTCCGCGAACTCCAGAACGCCGTCGAGCGCGCCGTGGTACTGTCAAGCGATCCCGTGCTGAGGCCCGAGCATTTCCTGCTGGGCGGATACCGGCCCGCCCGGCCCGCGGACGGCGGGCTCCAGCCCGGCGTGACGGTCAGCGAGATGGAAAAACGCCTCATCCTCAAAACGCTCGAACATTGCCGACAAAACCGAACCCAAGCCGCAAAACTCCTCGGCATCAGCGTCCGCACCCTCAGAAACAAGCTCAACGAATACGGCCAGGCGGGATAAGAGCAGGCTGCAGCTAATCCAAACGCAAACGCAAAAAAACTTCTAGCCTCTCTCTTACACGATCAACGTAGAAGAGGCTTCCAGCCTCTTTTCGCTCAAAAGGGCCCAACCGTAGAAGAGGCTTCCAGCCTCTTTTCTTCAGCGTTCGTCTTTTCTTCAGCTTTCTTCTCTTCAGCTCACTCTCTCCCTACTCTACGCCCAAACCCAAGAACGCGGCAAGGATGCCGCGTCTACGTTTCTCCCGTCGGTTTTGCTTTTGGGTTATCGCGAATATACGCGTTTATGCGCTCCAATTGCTCAGGGCTACGCACGATATGGTCAAACGACTCCTTCTGCCAAAGCGCCCCGCCCCGCCCAACAATGGCGTTGATCCTGTTCGCCGAATACGATTTCCATGTGTGCAAGATGCCGGACAAGTCGAAGCCCGGCTGGGGCGTTACCACCGCATGCACATGATTGGGCATCACCACGTGCGCCCCAAGGTCATATCGTTGTCCGTCGAAATGCCGCAATACACCGTGCAGGAATTCCGCGACAGGACGTTTGCCCAGCACACACGCGCCATATCCCGCATCCAACCAGCGGTGGAATTGTTCCGGAAACAAGTGCCAGAACTCACGCACCTGCTCGGGTGTATGCGGAGCCGGATTGCGCTTCAGCCAAAGAGCCTTCTCCTCCTGCCACTGCCGCAGCTTGTCCTGGGGGATCGAGTCTGCCAGGCGGAACGTGACGAAATACCCAACGCCTTCTTGACGCCAATGCGGCAGATTCCCCGACAAATGCCTGACGGGCTGTGAAGGGTCGAAGAAAAAGAATTCGATATCCCCCATCGTCTTTCCCCCGTTGTGGCCTGCTGCCATTCCGCACACACAACAATACTCAAACGCAAAAAAAACTTCTAGCCTCTCTCTTACACGATCAAAACGTAGAAGAGGCTTCCAGCCTCTTTTCTTCAGCTTCCGTCTTTTCTTCAGCTTCCGTCTTCTCTTCAGCTTTCCTCTCTTCTCCGGCTCTTCTCTTCAGCTCACTCTCTCCCTACTCTACGCCCAAACCCAAGAACGCGGCAAGGATGCCGCGTCTACCTTGCCTTTCCCCACGTGCACCAACCCACCACAATGATGATTGCCTTTGACGGGTAGTGGCAATTCAGGGCAATTCAGCGCCAATTCAAGGACAGACCATGAAATGAACCGCCCCAAGCCGAGCATCGGCTCTCTAGGTAATCTGCCACACTTTCCGCCTGTAGAAAACCCTTGACAACACCCCCCGAAATCGTCGGGAAAATGCACACACGAAAATAAATATTTTTCGCCATTTTGCCAGCACTATACGCATCTGTTACACCTAATCCCCCTGGTTTTGTCTGCCAATTCCCCCTTGTTCCGCCAATTTCCACCCATTCGTCGACCGCCATTTTGGCAAAAAAGAGCACCAACTCGAGCTATATAAAACAGAGGCATATGAAGGACAAATTAGGACAAATTACGAATTACAGAGGATCAAGGATGAAAGAAGTTTCTGGGGAGGAACGCCCGATGAACGCTAATCTGAAGACGACTTACGAAGACCTTGTGGAGGTCCTCCGCGCCTGCCCCGCGGAGCAGCTCCCCGCTACCCCAGAGTCCGCTACCGAGCAGCCCCCGCCCGACTCTTCAATCGTCAATCTGCAATGCGCCCCGGCGCACAAGTCGGCAATCAGCAATACAACCGCGTTGGGCACTCCCCGCGCCCGCACCTGGGACGACACCTGGCTCGAGGTCGTCAACGCGGCCGAATCCCGCCTCGGCCGCCGCATTTGCGGCGCACGCCTCATCGACGGCACACCCTGCGAACTCGGCTCCAACCACCACACCGGCCGGTGCCGGTTCCACGGCGGATTCGACCTGACCGGCGCGCCGCCCGGTAACCGCAACGCCTATATCCACGGGCTCTACTCCCGCAGACTCAAAACCTGCGGCGACCATTGCCCCCAGTGGTCCACGTGCCCCATGGTGCAGCCCGACCTCGAGGCCATCCCGCTGTCGAAACGCCCCATCTGCCCCTACGAACAAAACGAGTACAACACCGCCCTCGCCGACGCGCTCGACCTGTCATGTTGCGTCGACAAAATGAACCCGTTCGCGATCCATATCGCGCACAACATCGCGATCCTCCAGGTGATGGTCGGCCGGGCCACATCCGAGATGCGCAACGCCAACGTCGTATCGGAAACGCGCGCGGCCTCCGACAAATACACCTTCAATCACGAACAAGTCCGGCCCCACATCACCGCCATCTCGAGAATCGGCGGCGAACTCCGAAAGTACCTCACCTGGCTTGCAAAAGGCGCGCCCGCCGAAAACAACTGGGACTTCTACCAGGACCGCCGCAGATGGATGCGGTCCACCGAACCCGGACCCGGCCCCGAACAGTTCCAATACGTCCCGCCCGACGAAAAAAAGATCGCCGAAAAGCACGCACAACAAGCCAAACAAACCGCAAGAAAAGCACTGACCCGCGCCGTGTTGCTCGCCAACGACAACCTCGAAGCCGACGCGATCGAGCAATGGCGGCAAGCCTCGCTCGCCGACCCCACCTTTACCGACAACTGGACCGCACGCCTCCGAAAAACCATCAAAGCCAAACAACGCGCCGCCCGTAGGTCCGAAATCATTTCGGTCCAACAGGTCAACCCGCCCCCGTAAGCTCCACCCAACCCCGCCCAAAGTTGAATAAAGCGCCGTCGCCGAAGCAGGCCGGAGGTCGTCCCAACGGTGATAAAAAGCGGGACACCCCCCACCACGCCTGTGGCGTGGCCGGGGGGTGTCCCGGCGGGTTATGTTTAGGGTACTACGGTTACGTGTACGTTGATGGTCTCTTGGCCGTACGTGCTGTATACGGTGAAGGCGTGGTTGTAATCGCCCGCGGTCATTTCATTGCGATCTATCCAGACCAGGACGCTTGTGGGTGTGCCGCTGACAGTCGCCTCGCGGAGTGGATTTGCGTTGAGCCAGCCTGGAAACGCGGTGGGGTCGATGGCCCAACTGAGCGTGCTCTGGCCCAGGTTTTGGACTTCAAACGTCAGTTCGGAATCCGAGGGGCCGAATTCCAACGCGGTGGTCGAGACTGCCAGGACCGGCTCGAGGATCGTCGCAAACACGGGGACCTGGAGCAGGTACGTTACGCCCAGGGTGCCGGTGGTGCACTCAAACGCGATGAACTCCCAGTAATCGCCCGGAGGGCCGGTGCGCGAGAAACCAACGTGAATGACCGCCTGCTCGGTGGTGGATTCGAGGTGCCCTTCGTCCGGGTATGCGGTCGCATAGGTGCCGATATTGAGCGCGGTCCAATCCAGCCAGACGCCCGTGGGCGAATGATGGCCGCCGACGTTGCGCAGAATGATATCGCCGCCGTTTTGGTCGGTGCCAAGGTCAAGCGAGGTCACGTCGAGCATCGGGGTCGGGAATGCGGGCGCCAGGAAACTCTCCGTTTCCACCGTGATCGAGTCGGGGTAAACGAAATACTTGGTGTACTCGTCACCCGAAATCACCGGATCGAGCACCGTGAGATACACCGTAAGATTCTGCTGCGGCAAACCCTCGAAATCGAGGTACAGCAGGTCGCCGTAGACGCCGTATAGCAGCGTGGTGCCGGGCGGATTGCTTTCGAGCGTGTAGAGGTCGCCAAGATTCGTGAGGCTCCACGACTCGACGATCCCCCCGGCCAACGCCGGGGCTAGCTGAGCCGTAAACGGCTCGCCGCCCGCGGTTATCTGGAATTGCAGCGTCGAGACGTTTCGCGGCACGTATTCGGCCCGGATCACGACGCGGGCCGCTCCCGCTTGAATCCCGTCGCTGCGCATCGAAATCTGGCCGAGGCGGTTGTCGCCCGCGATGACCAGTAAATCGAAGTTTTTCTGGGTGAGCGAGCCGGAGATGGTCTTCTGATCGACCAGGCAAACGCCGTCGTCGTCGTTGGGGTTGTCAAACGAGGCATCGAGCCGGATAGTCACGCCGGTGTCTTCGGTGAGTGTGACGTAGCTGAATACGACCTGCGACTGGAGGTCTTTCAGGATGGATTGGTCGCAGGGGTCGAGGGCCGCCGGGAGGGTCTCGCACCAGTCAAGGAGCGCATCGACGGACGGCACCATGACGGGCTTCCCTTGATCGTCGAGTTCGCCGCTGGCTTCTGCGGCAGTCGGGTAATAGTGGCCGCCGGTGCCGTTGGCAAGCCGTGCCAGCGGTTCGTGGAGGATGCTGTCGCCCCACCCGAGACCGAAGTAACGGATACGCACTTCCCACAGGGCGTCTGCCACCTCTTTGATTTTCCCCGGCGGCGTGGTCAGGCGGCCGTCGCTGATGCACAAGACGCCCGGCACGTCCGCGCCGTCAAACGCGATGCGCGACCGTTCGGCATCTTTCGCCAGAAGAACAGCGGCAGCATCGAGCGCGGCCGGCAACAGTTCGGTGGCGCCGTGGTCGGGCACGCTGAGCGATTCGAGGCGCGCCAGAAGCAGCCCTTTATCGTTGGTGAAGGCGGGTCCGTAGTCCGGCGCCGTAACCAGGCGAGAGAACTGCCGCCGGTCGTGGAATTCCATGAGGGCGACGTTGTAGTTTGCGGGCAGCTCGTCGATCAGCTGGCCCACGCACCGGTTGTACAGCGCCTGGAGCGGGTCGGGCGCGCCGGATATCGACTCGTCCGTGACTTTCTGGGCGGAAGCCAACATGCTGCCCGAGTAATCGAGGAGGATCACGAGGTTGGTGCGGAGGTTGTCGCCGGGCGTCAGGAACTTGTTGGTTTCCTGGAGATTGATGGGGACATCCTTTTCATACACATTGAACCCCTGGACGACGTCCTCGAGGAGATCGTACGGCAGCGGAATGGGCTGGTATGCAATATCGCGCATCAGCAGAACATAACGCAACAGCGACGGGATCCGCAGCCGAGCCGCCGCCGTCTCGAACGTCAACTCGGCGGCTTCCACGGAAACTATAACGACTTCTTCGGGCACGTTTTCGAGATACACCCGGTTGCCGGCAGCGTTTGTCTCATATGCGCGTATCCTGATCTCGGCAGAACTGCCGGTGCCGTCGAGCTGGGCACGGTCAACGGACACATTGACCTCGACCCAGTTCTTGATGATGTCGACCGAGCCTTCGCTGCTGCCGGTTTCGGGGTAGAAGTACACCCAGGACTTGTTTGTAGACACTTCAAAATTCAGCATCGAGCCGGGGTCGCCCAGATTGGCCACATCAAACGTCCCCGATACCCCGTACACGCCCATCGCGATTTCCTTGGGTTTCACACCGATCACGATTCGCTTGGGCACCTGCAACTCGATCCGCACCGGAAACACGCTGTTGTCGGGGTCGTTGGACTCGATCTGCAGAACGTAGTTGTGGTTGCCGTACGACAGGCCTTCGCGATCAACGGTAACGGCCACGCCGGTCATCTGGCCGGGTTGGAGGGTGGCCTGCATGGGGCTGACGGAGTTGAGCCATTCGGGGAAGTCGGCGCCGTCGATCGACCACACCAGCACGGCGGTGCCAACGTTGGCGACCGTGAAATTCATCGTGTCTTCGGTGGTTCCGAACGGCAGGAAATGGATCGAGTCCTGGTCGATATTGGGTACGCCGTCGTTGTTCGAGCCGGTATCAACCGCGATGGTGGCTTCACGCCCAATGTTCATGGTGACGCGAACGGTCTTCGAGACGAGGGGCGCCCCGTTTTCATCTTCGGCGGTGACCTCGAACGTCCAAGCGTAGTCGGAGTCGGCGGGCGTCATGCCGGTGCGGTCCACGGAGATGGCGACCGTGTCGGTTTCATTGCCGGACACGTCGCCCGAGGCGATGCCGGACCCGTCGACGGGCGTGAGGGTGGCCCAGGCGGGTTTGCCGGCGGTATCGATGCGCCAGTCGATGACGCCCAACCCGCCGTTCCAGATGGCCAGTTGCCTGTTAATGTATACGGTGCCAAAATCGAGGTCTTGGGGCAACACGCGCAACGTCGGCGGAAGCGTGATTTGGCTGACGGCCACGTAGACTTCGTCGCCGTCCGCGGATTGGATGCGCAGCCAGGCCTGGTGGGGCGTGTCGGGGTCTGGCGGCGACTGCGTCCGGTCTATCGTGACCGTAACCGCGGCGGCAGCGCCGGCGGCCGTGTCTCCGGCATCCGGCGAGACAGCCAGCCATGGCCTGTCTCCGGCGGTCCAAATGCTTCCGGCGAGTGCGCCCTCTTCAATAGTCCATGAGAGGGTGCCGGTGCCGGTGTTTTGGATGGTCATTTCTTTGTCGCTGTCCGTGCTGCCGAAATCGAGCGACAGCGGCGTCACAAACAGGACCGGGTCCGGGCCTTCGATGGTCAGCCGGAGGGTTTCCGTGCCGCCGTCGGACGCGACGGTGAATTGGGCTTCGGTGAGGCCGGGCGCGATGCCGGTCCGGTCAACGATGCAGACGACGACCTCGCTTTGTGCCGGATCGATGGCGCCTGCGTCCGCAGAGACCTCGGCCCAGAACGGCAACCAATTGTTATTGATAGTCCAATTGAGGGTGGTATCTCCGGAGTTGGTTATGGTGAAGGCAAGTTCCTCGATCTGGGCGCCAAAATCCAGGCTGAGCGGTGAAACCTGCAGCGCCTGCACGACCGCGGCCAGCGCCACCTCCTGTGAACCCCCGTTCGAGCCGAACGAGATGGACGCCTGGTTGGGACCAGGGGCCAGCAAAGCCCGGTTCAAGGTGACCGTAACGGTTTCGGATGAGCCGCTGGCGAGGCTGCCGGAAGTTTTGCTGAGGGAATAGGCGGTCGGCGGCGCGGCGGTTACGCTCCAGGTGAGGGTGCCGGCGCCAGCGTTGCGGACGACGAGGGTTCGGGTGGTTTCCGAGCCGCCGAAGTCGAGGCTTTGCGGTGTGACCTCGAGGGTCGGAGGCGCAACCACGGTGAGCACGACGGCAATGCTTCTGTTGCCGCCGTCGGAGTTGATCAGGACATCGCCGGTGTAGGTGCCCGCGGTAAGCCCAGTGGTGACGGAGGTGAGATGAAGGGCTTGGCTTTGGCCGGAAATTTCGCCGCTGATGGGTGAGGTGGACAGCCATGAGGGGCGATCCACAATCTCCCAGGACAGGGCGCCAGAACCGCCGTTGGAAAGGGTGACGGCCGCAGAGGAGATGGCACTGTTGAGGCTGACGGCGGTCGGGGAAATCTCCAGCACCGGGCCCGAAAACGGGCAACCTGCGAGCCATAACGCGGCAACCGGCGCCAACAACCAATTCAATCTGCTGATTCTACGGCACATACGCTTTCCCACCTTTGGCAAAAGCCGGCCAAGCCGGCCACGTGGCTAAGACACCATCGGATCGTCAGGATCGGCGTCATCCAAATCGGGGGTTCCGTCCTCGTCACGGTCCCCCACTTCTTCGTCATAGGGGTCCGCGTCGTCAAAATCGGGCCAGCCGTCGCCATCGCTGTCCCAGGCATCGGGCGCTTCAGGGTCGAACGGGACGTTGTAAAGCCAGGCGTACCGGGCGGGGGGCGCCAAGGAGGAGTCTTCATTGACGACGAGGGCTTCGCCGGGCGTCATGTAACAGCCCGGATACGTGAAGTACTTGGTAAGCGACGGCGCAGTGGCCGACGCGGGGCTGTAATAGAGCGTGTTGTCGACGCGGAAACTCAGCCGGAAGAACTCATTCGGGCCGAGGCCGGTGAACGTCAGCTTGAGCAGGTTTCCAAAGGCCCCGTACGGCGGGTACTGGTCGGGTTCGGTCACGATCGTATAGACGCCGTGGCCTTCCGGCGGCAGCATCCGCCACCCGTCGATCAAGCCGCCCGGAACGACCTTAACGCCGCCGGCGTCGAGTTGGTCTTGCAGGCGCCCTGCCAGTTCGGCCCGCTGGGCCGGCGTCAACAGCGGGACGACGGCCTCGGGCACGTCTACCGTGAACCGGAACCGGAACTGGGAGATTCTGCGGGGCACGTAATCGGCCCGGACGTAGACCTCGGCGGTCCCGCTTTTGATACCGGACGTGGTGAGGGAGATTTGACCGGCGCGGACGTCGCCGGGCCAGTAGATGCCGTCTTTTTCGAAGTAAGCGGTGCCCGTTTTGCCTGTGCTGTCGGGGAAGCTGGCTTCGATCAGGTAGTGGTGGCTGTCCGCGTTGAACAGGGACGTATAGGTGAGGACAATCTGGCCGCGGAGATCCGACCAGATCCTGCCGGAATCGAGCGTCCTGGGCACCACGTTGATTGCACTGATGGCGCCGCCGGCGTCGACGTCAACGGCGACCTGGACGAGCCCGTCGCCGGCTTCGGTGCGCACGTCGATGTTGCCGGTGTGCCGGCCCAGCGTCAATGAGCCGACCGTGACGACCAAGTCGCGCACGCCGGTCTCGAGCACGGCGCCGTCCAAGGCTCTCAGGAGCGGTGGCACGGCAATCGTGCCCGGCTGGATCGTCAGCCAGACCTGGTCTTTTGAGGTCCGCACCGTGATTGGCGTGGAACCGATGTTGCGCACGGGCAGCGTGAATTGCCTGTTGGCCGTATCGACGGTCGTGGTGCCGAAGCTGAGGGATTTCAGGGTATCCAGTGCCTTGGCAATATCGCCGACTTCGGGCGCGTAGAAAGAGTGGCCGCCGGTGCGTGCCGCCATGTCGAGCAGCAGCGCCCCATTGACCGGATTGCTGATTCGGCCGCTGTAGCCGAGCGGATACAAGCGGACACGGGCGTCTTCGGCCGTCGTAATGAGATCGGTGTCGTTAATCGAGGACGAGGTGTCCCATCCGTCGGTGATGAACACGACGGCACGGACGTCGGCGTGGTCGAATTCCATGACGTCGGCGGGATCCTCGCGGATAAGGGCCTGGCAGGCGGCTTCGAGGGCGTCGTAGATTTCGGATGAACCGTGCTCGCCCACGGGCAGGTAAAACGAATCGAGCGCCGCCACCAGCGATTCCTTGTTGGTGTCAAAGCCGTGGATGAACCGGCCGACCTGGCCGCGCTCGTGGTATTCCATAATGGCGATGCGGTAGTTTGCGGGCAGGTCGAGGATGAACTGCCTGGCGGCGTCGACCATCTGCTGGATGGCCTCGCCGGGCTGCAGGGGGTTGGCCGGGTCGTGCACGCCGGCCTGGTACATGCTCCCGGTGAAATCGAGCAGAAGAACCACGTTGCACTTGAGATTCTCCGGCCCTTCGATGAACATGCTGCTCTCATCGGGGTCGAGCGGGATGTCGTCTTCCGTGACATAAAAACTGATTTGGTTGCGAATCAGTTCGTCGGACGCATCGACGGCGACCCCGCGTTTGTCGCGCAACAGGAACACAAACCGCTCGACGGAGGGCGGGCGCGACCGGTTTGTGGCGCCTTCGATCGCGGCGGCCGCCAAAACACGCACCTGGACTTTCTGCGGGGCAACGCGCAAGTCCATAACGGGTCTGCCTTCGGGATCCAGGCTGGCCACGGCGCCAATCCACAGGTCGCGATATTCGATATCGTTCTGGATGCCGTCGCGCGAGATGGTTACGGAAACTTCACGGCTGTACAGCCACGCGAGAGTGGGTTCGGGCTCCGCCAGGACGCCGTTCGCCCCCTGGGAAGCCGTGATGGCGAGGATAAGGGGATCGTCTTCTATATCAAAGGGGCAGTAGACTTCGTCATCGAGCTGGAACACGGCGAAGTCGAGTTGCGAGTTGAGATCGCCGACGTTGGCGACATTAAACGTGACTTGGTAACCGTCTTCGCCGAAATCCAGCGTGGCCGGGTCCACCCCGATTGCCGGGAGGCCAATGACGTCGACCGTGACGTGAACCTGGCCAAGAAGGACATCCGTGCCGTTCTCTTTTACCGAAATCAGGTAAAGCGGCCGCTGGGAATCGAACGTTTCGGGGTCGGCAAGGGCGACCGCCACGGTGGTCGAACCGCCGCGGACCGTGACGGCGTCGTGCGGGGCAACCGCGATTTGCACGGGAAGGTTGGGGTCCTGGCCGGCGGTGTTGTTGGCGACCTCGAGGTACCACTGGACGGACGTGTCTCCCTCGTTGGAAACACTGAATGTCGCTATGCCCTGGAGGCCGTTGATGACGATGTCGGTCGGCGAGACGGTGACATCCCCCTCGCCCGGTTCAGGTTCGCCGCCACCCACGGTGATCACCACCGGGATTGTCGAGACCCCTCCGTTGGAACGGATCTGGATGCCCGACGTCCCATATGTGCCGGGGGCCATGCCCGTGCGCGAGGCGTTTAGGAACACGCGCGAGGTCGTGCCGGAGGTCGAGCCACCCGCCGTATCGGGATCGACCGAAAGCCAGGCGACATCCTGCTCGACCCATCCCTCCGCTGCGCCCATCCACACCACTTCGTGAGCCGTCCAGGAGAGGGTTCCACCGCCGTTGTTGTAGATGGTGAAACTTTCGCGGTCGCTGATCGATCCGAAGTTCACGGCGGCGGGACTTGTCATGAGAAGAGGGGCCGGGCACCCGACCAGCGCCGCCCCAAGTAGGACCGGCACGGCCACGGCTTGTACAAACAACCCCAACATCCCCCTGGAAAACCGACTTTTCTTTTGCAGCATACGATCTACCTCGTCCGGCAGCTACAGCCTGACAACCCACCAAACCCGGTTCGGCCAAGGCGGCCCCACGCTTCCCAGTCGCGTGCGCGGGCGCACGTCGCCAAACCGCCGGCGCCTGTTAGGCGCCTGTTGCGCGTCTGTCACTTAAGAAGCCTATTGGGGAATCGCCTCGAGGACGCGCACCCCGTACGATTCCAAAAGTGGGATATCCACAGTCAACGCATCGGTGCTAAGCGTGTCGTAATCGAGGACAACCACGTCGCCCTCGCCGAGCCCGCCGTACTGGGCGTTGGTAACCAGGGCCTGTATGTCCGCGACCTGGTTATCGAACAGCATGAGGGTCTGGAGGTTCATCAGGCCCACCAGCGGCGTGATGTCGGACACCAGATTACTGTTGAGGTTGAGATAAACGAGCGGACTGTCGAACGGGCTTTCGGGCTGCCCCAACTGTTCGAGCGGTTTCAGGTTCGAGATCGAGTTGCCGCGGAGGTCGAGCCACTGGAGGTTGAGGCAATGCTCGATGCCGGACAAGTTGCGGATGTTCAGTTCCCGCGCATCCAGCGACTGGACCTCCAGCAGATCCGCTTCGGTCAGGAACCCGAACGGCTTGTGCAATTCCGCACGAATGGCTGATTCAAGGGCGCGGTCGGCAATAAAAACCGAACCGGGACACCCTGAGAGAACCGCCAAAACCAACCCCATTCCCAAAAGTTTCAGAGAGACGCGAACGTTCATAGCCAGCACCTTTGCCGCCGAGGCGGAAATGAGTTGCCAAATCCTCCACTCAAGCACAAAAAACTTACCTCTATAATCGTCCTGCGCATTATGGCCGCAGTACGAATATATGTCAACAGATCTGTGTCCACAGATGCCGTTTCACTCGGCCGTTACCCCGCATCATGGCACCAATAAGGCCGTTATTGTTCAGAATTAGGCGCGGGTATCTCGCACTTGTCGTCGGCCCAACTCACCAATGGTGCCGATCCCCCCTTCGCCGCGACCATGTCGGCGATAGCTTGGGTGATGACACATACTATATCCTGAGTGTCGTCGGCTTTCTTGGGTACATAGCTTGTGATGGTCCCGAGATGCTTCACGTCTTGACCTCCCACCTGAATCTTTTCTAGCGGGGCAACCCCATAGGCCCCGGACTTGTAAAGAGTTTACTGCATGTTTTGAGTTATGTCAAGCGTTCTTTTTTCAGAGATTCCATTTTTTCTGCGGGGTATACGGGGCGACCCAAACCCCCAAACGACCCCGATGCGGCCGCGTGGAATGTCTGGACAATTAGTTTTGGGCTGTCACGGCAAACCATGCGCGATTGTGAAGCTACCCTCGCCTTCCAGCGCCCATTCGACAAACCTCGCACCAAAAACTTCGTACTGAGGACTTCAACTCATTGCACGGCGATCGGCGTCAGACCGAGGTGAGCCATGACGAACATGCGGTAGTTCCTTGGTTTCATGGCCTTTTCGGCACGGCGATCCGCTGTCCGACGATCAGGAGGTCGGCGTTCTTGACGCCTTTGTTCATTTCGAGCAGCGTCTTTACGTCCGTATTGAATTTTTCGGCGATCCGGTAGGCGTTATCGCCGTCGCAGACGGTGTAGAAACCCTCTTGATCGACGGCGCCGGGCGCTGTGGCCGCGCCTGAGGCAAAGATTATCAGCACCTGACCCTCGCTAACATCTTCATTCTCCAGTCCATTCCAGGCCATGATGAGTTTTGCATCGATGCCGAGAGACTGGCAGATGCTGTTGAGCGTATCGCCGGCCTGAACGACGTACTTGCGGCGGTTGGGAACAAGGACGGTTGTTTGATCAGGTTGGGCCATTTCCGCCGCGGCGGCCTCGGGCTCCACGGGTCCGGCCTTTTCGGTGGCGGCAGGTTGCTCGGGCTCGGGTGCGGGCGAGGGTTGCTTGGCGGGAGCAGGTTGCTCGGGCTCGGGTGCGGGCGGGGGTTGCTCGGTGGCGGCAGGTTGCTCGGACTCGGGCGGGGGTTGCTCGGCGGCAGTTTCCGGGGCGGGACCGGGCGCGGGTTCAGGCGCTGTAACCGGGCCAGGCGGGAGCGGAGGCACCGAGGCAGGCCTGTAGATTTTTAGTTTGAAGCCGTACTTGATCTGGGTAGTTTTCAACTTGTTCCACTTGACGATGTCGGACTGTTTGACGCCGTAAGAGGCGGCGATCCCGCTGAGCATTTCGCCGGGCTGGATGACGTGGACGATTTCGACCAGTTCGTCGGAACCCGCGGCCACGGACGGGGTTTCGGCGGTAGTTTCGGTGTCGGCGGACGCGGGCGGTTCAGCCGGTGCAGGTTCCGCCGGCGCCGGTTGGACGGGCGCAGGCTCAGCCGGCGCAGGAACATCAGGTTCCTCGGGCGCGGGCTCGGCGGGCATAGGCGCAGCCGGCGCCTGTTGGGACACTACTTCGGGTTTGGGCGCGGGTTCGGCGGGGATATCTCTTTCACTGGCAAGCTCGACCGAGGGCTGGTCCTGAGGAACGCCGTACCCGGCCAGTTGTGTCTGCCACCATTCGAGGCGTCCCCGGCTTTCAACGAGCGCCTCTTCGGATAGCGCGCCATTGTCCAGCGCCTCCTGTATGGTGCTGCAAACCGCCCTGACCGCGTCGAAATCGGTGTCCAGCGCAAGAACGGCATCGCACCCGGCGGCGAGTGCATCAACCGCGGCTTTGCCGGGCGCGGCCGTAGCGGCGAGTTCAGGCGAGCAGACGTCGTCGGCGAGGATGACGCCGGAGTATTTCCAGTCGTTGCGCAGGATGCGCCGAATAAGCACGGGCGACATCGACGCGGGCCGGTCCGGTTCGAGGAGGTCGAGAGACGGCACGGCGACGTGCCCGGCCAGAATCCCGGGCAGCCCTGCGGTGGCGGCTTCCCAGAACGGGTACATCAACTCGGCCAGCTTGGGGCTTTCTGCGTCCAGGACCTGCATGCCCGTGCCCTGGTTTTTAGCAATGCCCACGCCGGGGTAGTATTTGGCAACCGAAATGGCGCCGCCCAGTGAGATGCCGTCGGCCAGCGCCAGGCCCATGTTCGCTACCATCTCCTGGTCGGAACCGAACATGCGGCCTTCCATGGCATCGTTTTTTACGCCTTTGGGCAGCACGGCGAGAACGGGGGCAAGCACGATGCCGATCCCCCTGGGCAGCGCGGCTTCGGCGGTGGCTTGGCCGAGGAGGCGTGCGGCTTCAGTGTCCCGCGTTTTGGCCAGTTCGGCGGCAGACGGGGCGGATTCGAGCCCCAACGGGTTGATTTTCCCGCCTTCCTGCTCGACGGCGATCAGCGGCAAATCGGAAAGGACCTGGCCAAAGCCCGCGGCTTTCTTTATAGATATGATCGTTTCCAGCGTGCGTTTGGGATCGCGCAGGTGGGTCTCTCGCAGGAGAACGGCGCCGGGCCGGACTTCGGCTAGAAACGCCGCCGTGTCGTCGTCCATGGTTTTGGGCGCGCTGATCATGATGAAGCGGCCCGGCCAGATATCAGCAGCGGGGGCCGGCGCTTCGGCTATCGGCTCGGGCGGCGCCTCCTGGGGCGATTCCGGCATTGGGACTGCTTCGGCAGCCGGCTGCTCGGCGGGAAGAGCCGCGACGGGCGGCGCGGCGGGAACGGGAAACGGCTTTGGCGACCCGCCGAAAAACGCGTAGGCCACAAAAAAGCCTATGGCAAAACCGAAAACGAACGTGACTAAAAGCGTCCCCGAGGAACTGCGAGACCTTTTTCGCAGGTAGATGTTCACACGGTCCTCCATGGTGTTCGAGCGAAACCACGCCACGAGATCGGTCGGGGTATTATACACAAATGCAGAAATAGCCGCAGCCAATTCGGGTATGGGGTATGGGGAAGGGATGAGAAAAAGTACAAAGCAAGACGAGCCGGGGCTGGAATCAAAGAGTGGAACACCCCCCGCGAGCTGCCGGAGGGCGTCCCGACGGGTTAGTGGTGGTCGGGTTTTGGGTTTCGGCGGATGTCGATGATTTTGCCTTTGAATACGTTGACGACCTTGGCGACGTGCGGATCGTCGAGAGCGGCGCGGGCTTCTTCGGCGCTGACGCGCGATCCCGGCGGTGTTTGAGGTGCGGCGGGGCGGGTATCGTCCGGGGGGCGTTTGGCGGCATCGTCGGCGGCGAGTTCGCAACGGAACCCGGTCAGGTTGTCGGTGACGGCCTGGAGGGCGCCCACGACGGCCTTGCGGCTTTCTGGCCGTTCCAGTAAGGCAATGGGTTGAGGCGTTCTTGAACTGAACTGTAAGACGAGCGTGTTGCCGTCGATGCCGGAGGGGACAGCGGCGCTGATGCCGATTCGGCTGGATCCTTCCGGCTGGAGGGTTTCGACAACCCTGGCCCAGATCTGCCCGAGATTATGAATGGTGGCCGTCAGCTTCGGGTGCGCAGATTGGCCGTCCGGGGGGGCATCCTCGAAAAGGACCTGTTCGGCGAGTTGTGCACCGGGGCCGGCCCCGGCGGCCGGCGGCGGCAGCGACGGGACGCCTCCTTCCGACAACGTCATGAGCTTCTCGATGAGCGAGTCGATGCTGGTCTCGACGGTCCGCTTGGAAATGCGTATGAGAAGGGCTTCGAGAGCGATTCGCTGGGCGAGTTGAGAGTCGAACCCTTTTGTGAGTTCGGCGAACTGCTCGACAAGCCGGATCAGGTTGGTGAGCGTGAACCGGCCCGCCTGGCCCCGGATGAGGGCGATCTCTTCGTCGGGCAGGCCCAGCAACTGTTTTGGGTCGGCCGTCTTGCACACCAGCAGGTTGTGAAAATAACGGACGATTTCCTGGACAAACTGCCCCAGATCCTTCCCCGACGCCACCACGTCTTCAACAAGTTCGAGCTCGCGGGCCACGTCTTTGTTGAGGATGGCATCGGTAAGGTTGTGGAGCACCTGCCAGTCAACCAGCCCGAGGACGTCAAACACGTGCTTGAACGTGATCTCGCCGTCCGCGTACGAGACAAGCTGGTCGAGAATGCTTTCGGCGTCGCGGACGCCGCCCTCGGCCGCACGCGCTATGGCGTAAAGGGCCTCTTCGGTGTAGCGGATGGCTTCCTGGTCGAGGATCGCGCGGAGCAACTTCACAATCTCGGGGATGGGTACGCGGCGGAAATCGAACCGCTGGCAGCGTGATACGATCGTGGCGGGGACTTTGTGGGCCTCGGTGGTGGCCAGGATGAACACGGCGTGCGGCGGGGGTTCTTCGATTGTCTTGAGCAGGGCGTTGAACGCCCCCGCCGAAAGCTGGTGAACCTCGTCGATGATGTAGATTTTGTACCTCGAGCGGGACGGCATGAGGCGGACGTGCTCGCGGATCTCGCGGACGTCGTCGACGCTGTTGTTGGACGCGCCGTCAATCTCGATCACGTCCATGCTGTTGCCTTCGGCGATGGCCCGGCAGTTGTCGCAGGAGTTGCAGGGCTGGGTGGTGGGTTTCTGGACGGCCAGGCAGTTGAGGGCTTTTGCGAGGATGCGGGCGGTGGTGGTTTTACCGATACCGCGCGAACCTATAAAGAGGAAGGCGTGAGCGATGCGTTCGGCGCTGATCGCGTTTTGGAGGGTGCGGGTGATGTGCTCCTGGCCGATGACGTCTTCAAACGACTGCGGGCGCCACTTCCTCGCAAAGACCAGGTAGTTGTCCCGCGCCATAAGGATTCCTCAAAATAAAATCCACCCGCGCACCCGCCGTCGAACGCTTACCCAGAACGGCCACGAAATCGCCGGCTCGGACCAGGCTGTCCTACAGCACACGGGAAAAACCACCTGCGGCTGCTTCCTTCCGGACCTGACCGGGTTCGGCGGCATCCCGTTGAGTAGGACCCAATCGTCAACGCCACGTGTTTCGCACCTGACTAAAGAGCAAGACGCCCTCGGGCGGGAGTTCGACCTCGCTAAAGCGGATTGCGAGTGCAGGACACCGCTAGTTTCCCGTCTAGCGCGGGTGAAAAAGACAAAAAATGTCCGCCAAAGGCGGCTAATGCCCGCCAAAAAGGCAAAACGTAATGTACCACACGGCCCAAATGGTGTCAACCGCCGGCCCGCGATCGCCTGAAACCCAGAAATCTGACGCAGGCCGGACCGCGATCCGGCCGAAGATCCGCCTGCCCCGGCCCGGCCTGGAACGAGGCGGAAACCAGCGTGTCCGGCCCCATTGACAAACCCGGCATACAGTTTTAATATATGGCTAAGCATACTGGTTTAGAGGTGTGACTATAAGTGATCGGAGGGCGACATGGTCCGTTGGCGGGTTGCATTATTTTGGGCGGGTTGCCTGCTGATTGTGGCGGGCTCTTGTTGGGCGTGGGCGGAGCCAAAGCTGGAAACGGGGCCGCGCACCGTGGATTTCGGCGCCCGGTTGAACTACCGGGAGGTCGAGTGCCGTTTCACGTTAAGCAACGCCGGGACAGGCCCGCTGGAGGTCTCGATCAAGAAAGCCAGTTGCGGGTGCACCAGCCAGATGTTGAGCGGCGAAACGGTGGCGCCGGGTCAATCGGCGGAGCTGCTGCTGACTCACAAAGCGAAAAAAGGAAAAACGAGGACGGGCATGCAGTCATTCTCGGTCGAACTGGCCACCAACGACCCCGAAAACGCCGAGGTCGCGCTCACGGCGCGCGTAAAGCTTGTGGATCAGGTGTACGTCGAGCCCGAGTCGGTCGAGTTGCCCGATGAGATGGACGCGCAGCCGCTGCGCGTGTTTTGCATGGACGACGGGGGCATGCCGGAGGTCTTGTCTGTGGAGCCGGCGGTTGCGTCCGTGGCCGTGGAGAAAGTGGGCGTCGAAAAGCAGGAGCGGCAAACAGTCCACGCGTACAGGGTGAAGCGAGTGCCGTCGGTCCCGAGGGGGGAACCGTTTTCAATCGTGGTAAGGACCAGCTCGGCGCGCGTGCCCGTGATCGAGGTGCCGGTGAAAGTGTCGGCGGCGCTGGTTCTTGATGCAAAGCCCGGGCGGGTCCTGTTTGGGGTGGTGAAGGCCGGAAGCGCGATCGAGAAGTGCGTGGCGCTGACCGCCAAAGACGAGGCGGTCAACGTCGCCACGTGCACGTCCTCGGAGGGGGCGATTACGCCCGTTTTGATCAAAGGCGACGGCGCCGGAGAGTGGAACCTGGCCGTGAAACTGACGGCCCCACCCGTAACGGAAATCGGGACCATCAAGGCGGACCTTGTCCTGCGGGACGACACTGGCCGGTGGCTGCATACGATACCGGTAGTGGCCACAGTGGCGCCTTGACGTGATATTGCAAAGGACTGCGCGGCGTGCGTATCGGATATGAGTGCATCTTAACGGGGCAGGCCGAGTCGGGTGTCGGCGGGAGCATCCGGCAGTTGCTCTTCGCCATGGCGTCGGCGCCCGGCAACGAGTTTTACGTCTTCTCCTCGCCGTCCGCGCGGGCGGGGCTGCCGGCGAGCGGCGATGTTTGTTATGAGATTTCGCGGTTGGCAGGCACGTGCCGCGCGGCGCGTGTGGCGTGGCAGCACGGGCTGTTGCCGGGGCGCATCAAGCGGGCCGGGCTCGAGGTATATCACGCGACGGGCTACGTGCTTTCCTCGAGGTGTGCCGGCGTGCCGGCGGTGTTGAGCGTGTACGATCTGACGGCGCTCGAGTATCCCAAGCTGACGACGCGGGCAAACGCGGCCCATTACGCGTATGCCGTGCCGCGGGGCGTGCGTGCGGCGCGCCGCGTGATTGTGCCGAGCGGCTGGGTCGCGCGGAAGGTGCGGGAGCGGCTCGGTGTGCCGTGGGAGAAGATTGACGTTGTGCCGCTGGGAGTCGCGCGGGATTTTTGCCTGAACGGAACGAAGGCGGCGCCGCAGCCCGAGGATCCTTACCTGCTTTTTGTTGGAAACCTCGAGCGGAAGAAGAACCTGGGGCTATTGGTGCGCGTATTGGCCGAACTGCGGCGGCGGGCGTATCCTCTGCGGCTGGTGCTGGCGGGAAAACCGGGCAACGCGGCCCGCGAATTGGCGGCGCTGGCACGTCAGGCCAACGTGCAGGAATGTGTGGACTTCCCGGGTTACGTCCCGCGCGACCGGCTTGTGGCCCTTTACCGGCAGGCGGTTGCGCTCGTGTTTCCGTCGTGGGACGAAGGGTTTGGGCTGCCGCCGGTCGAGTCGATGGCGTGCGGGACGCCCGTGGTCGCGTCGGACCGCGGCGCACTGCCCGAAACGACGGGCGGCGCGGCCATCCTGCTGGATCCGGCGGATGTGCGGGCATGGGTGGAAGCGGTTGCAGCGCTGGCTGACAACGAGCAGGCGAGGCGGGAGTGGCGCGAGCGGGGGCTGAAACGCGTGGCGGGTCTCACGTGGGAAGCCGCGGCCGGCAACGTGCTCGAGACCTACGCGCGCGCCATCCGCGAGGACTCACGCCTCGGCGAGGACTCGCGCCCATGAAGAACATCCAGTCTATTGCGGGCCGCATTCGGCGCTTGCCGCAGCTGGCGGGTTTTGTGACGTCGCTTGCGGCGATGACGATCGTGATACGGGTGACGGGCTTTGCCGACAAAATCGTCCTCGCTTCCTTTTTTGACCTTGCCGGGATCGAAGTCTTTTTCATAGCCGTCAGCCTGCCGACGATGGTCTACACGATGGTGGCCGCATTGGTAAACCCGGTTCTTGTTCCGGGGTTTGTTTCGCGGCTCGCGCAAAAAGATGGAAAAACCAGCGCAGAATCGTTCTACGCCTGGTTTTTCTTGCTGGGCGTCGTGCTGTCGGTGAGCGCGGGATGCATCTACGCATTTGCCGGCCCGCTGGCATCGGTGCTGGCGCCGGGTTTCGAGCCGGAAAAACAGCGGGTGTGCGCGGGGATGCTGCGTGTGATGGCGCCGCTTTCGGCCGTAATGGGCCTGACGCCGCTGCTGGCGGCGTTCCTGAACGCGCAACGGAGGTTCGTGGTGCGCCCGCTGGGCGAGTTGGCGATGAAGCTGGTGGGAATTGCGGCCGTGCTGGGTTTGAGTAGAGTGTGGGGCATTCAGGCGGCCTTATGGGGCGCGGCGGGCGGCATGTTGGCCTATTTGGCGGTCGAGGCGGCGGCGATGCGGCCGGTATGGTCGGTCCCGCCGAGCCTTGCGGGGTTCAGGCAGCCGGATTTTCGCAGAGCGTTTGTCTTGATGGCGGCGCCGGTGGTGGGCACGACCTTTGCCCGGATTGGCGAGATTGTCGAGCGGGCCGCCGCATCGACGCTGACGCCGGGATCGGTTGCAGCGCTGATGCTGAGCCGGAAACTGGTGGATCTCCCGTTGCTGATCATCCCGATGGCCGCGGCCACGGTGTTGTTCACATTCTTTTCGGAACTCCACGAGGCGGGCGCGCAAGAACGCGTGGCGCGGATGCTGGATTCGGCGATCAGGATCATGCTGCTGATTTTCCTGCCGGTCATGGTGATGACGTGCATCCTGGCCGAACCGATCGTGGCGGTCGTTTACCAGCGGGGGCAGTTCGATGCGGAATCGGCTCGTCTCGTGTCGCAGGCGTTGTTCTGGCTGGCGCCATCGATGAGCTTCCTGGCGGTCGAGATGCTTTTGATGCGCCATTTCTTCTCGCGGCTCGATGTCTGGACGCCGACGCTGGTGGGCGTGGCCTGCACGGGCGCGCGCGTCGTGGGAATTTACCTGTTGATAGGGCCGGCGGGACTGGCGGGAGTCGCCGCGGCCATAACGGCGAGCCGGGCGCTCAAAGTGGCCATATTGGCGGGCATCATGCACCGGGTGCGCATCTTGCACCGCGTGCGCATCTTGCACCGGGTGCGCATCATGCACCGCTGGCGGCGACCGCGGCGTTTTGGCCGGAGCGTGGCCGAATCCACGAAACTGGCCGTCGCGACGGGGGTTTCCGCGGTTGCAGCGATAGCCGTGATGGCGGCGATGCGGAGGCCACCGGAGCCGTCGTTGTTGGGTCAGCTTGGGCTGATGACGGCGGTGGGATCGATAGGCGTGATCGCGTACGCGGGCGCTCTGGCGGTTCTGTGGCGGGGGAAGTTCAAGGAGATGATCCTATGGGAGGGCGGCGAGAAATGAACCGGCCGGTACACGTGCTGCACGTCCTCGAAGCCACGGAAGGCGGGACGCGCCGCTGGCTCGAGAACGTGGTGGGGGGACTCGACCGCGGGCGCGTGCGGTGTTCGTGCATTTGCTCGACCTTACGCGACAAGTCGTTCCTCGACACCGTTGAAGATTTCCGCGGGCGCGGCGTCGACGTCTGGCTGGTTAACATGCGGCGCGCGCCTCACCCGGTTCAAGACGTGGTGGCCATCGTCAAAATCGCTCGAATACTCAGGAGCGGCCGGTTCGACATCATCCACGCCCATAGTTCAAAAGCCGGGGCGCTGGCCCGGCTGGCCGCACGGGGGGCAACAACCGTGCCCGTTGTTTACACGCCGCATGCGTTCTCATTTCTGGCGGGCGGTTGGGCGGCGCCGGCGTTCAAGGCGTTTGAACGGGCTGCGCGCCGTTGGACGCGGCGGCTGGTTGCCGTTTCCGAAGCGGAACGGGCGGCGGCGCTCGAGCTCGGCTATCCGGCTGAAGTGGTCAGCGTGATCCCGAACGGCGTTGACATCCCCGCCGCAACCGCCTCGCTCCACGGGATGGTGCGCAACGTGGGTTTTATCGGCAGCCTCAGGAAGCAAAAAGACCCGCTGGCGTTTATCTCGGCGTGCGGCCACGTGCACCGGCGCAGACCGGAAGCCCGTTTCGTCCTTTGCGGGGATGGGCCGCTGCGGCACGCGTGCCAGGCGCTCGCGGCCGACATTGGTTTCGATAGGTCGCTGCGATTCACGGGCTGGCTGGACGACCCGCGGCCCGCGCTCGAGGATCTGGACGTTTTTGTGTCGTGCGCCAGGTATGAAGGGCTGTCGTTTGCGCTTCTCGATGCGATGGCGGCCGGAAAAGCCATCGTGGCGACGCGTGTGCCGGGGAACGAAGAGTTGATCCGCGATGAAGAAACGGGGCTGCTGGCGCAGGCAGGCGACGCACAGGCGGTTGCCGATTGCATTCTGCGGCTGATGAACGAGCCGGCACTGGCGAGGCGGCTGGGCGCGCGCGCGCGACTGATGGTCGCGGAGCATTACACGATTCAGCAACAACTCGACCTATTGGCCTCGTTTTACGAGTCGGTGGCGGCGAACGGAGGCAGCCGATGAAGCTGGGGCGGCCGCTTGTTCTGACTGTGCTGTTTTGCGCCTGCATGGCGGCCATTGCGACCGCGGGCGCGGTGGAAGAACTGAAGCGCCCCCAGCCGGTGTGGCTTCTACTGGCGGCGATGGCGTGCGCGGCCGCGGGTGTTTTGCCGGGGCGGCCGCGGGCATGGACGCCGGAACTTTGCGCGATGGCCGTGGCGGCCTGCGCGGTGTCGACGGGCCGGCTGGCGGTGGCGGTATCGGGGCTTCCCGGCCTGGGAGATGTGGCGCTGCGGCCTGTCGCGGTTCCCGTATTGGTGTTTGGCGCGGCCGCATTAGGCTCAAGGCCAATCGACAGCAACACAACCGGCTTGTGGAGGTACGCGTTTTTGGGCGCTGGCGCGGTGGTGACGGCAGGGCTCGGGGCGGGATTCGTCCTGATTTCACGTTACCATGATTTGGAAGTCTCGACGTTCCGGGATGCCCTGTTCAACGTGGCGCTGGCTGTTGCAGCGTATCTGACGGCCAGGCCGTTTCTTGGACGGTCCGGCGAAGAGCGCTTCCGATCGCTGCTTGTCGGGATGACGGCGTTTTCGATGCTCGCGGCGGGACTCGTCGGGAGGTACGCGTGACCGGCCCGCGCGACAATCCGAAACCGGCGTCATGGACCGCGCAGCTGGAAGGGTGCGGCGCGGCGGCGTTCTGCGCGGCCATAATCGCAAGCCCGCTCGGATGGAAACTGCCGGTGGGGTTGGCGGCGGTGTTGCCGTGCGACGCGCTGATGGCTGCCGGCGCCGTTTTTTTTCTGCCGGCCTTCCTGCGGGCGTTTCCGAGCTCGTGGCGGCCCGTGGGCCCGTGTTTGCCGCTGCTCGGTGTAGCTTCGGTTTCCGCTTTGGCGGGCGGCAACGTTGGTAACGGCGCGCGCGAGCTAATTCAACTGGCGCTGTATGCGGGGTGCGGCGTGTGGGTTTGCTCGCGCGTGGTTGCGCGGCCCGGTGGCGTATGGGGGGTGCGCGTGGCGGCGGGTCTAGGTTTTGCGGTAGCTGTTGCCGGGCTGCTGCTGCACGCCGTTTTTCCTGGCAGCCGCGCGGCACGCATGTATACCGTCGGCCCGGCGCTTGCGTTTGTTCCCTGGATCCTGGCGGGCGTTTATATTGGCCTGACGCCCCGAATTCAGCGCGCGTCTGTAATTGGTTTGCTGGCATCCGCGGGGATTCTAACTATTTTTTTTCTGCATCCCTCCGAAAAACCTGTCGGCCCAGAGCCGGTTCCGCAACTGCGGTCGGAAATCGGCCAGCGCTGGCTCGAGGCCTATGCGGCGGTATCGGTGGTATCCCGGTTTCCTCTTCTTGGCCTCGGCCCGGGCAACTACCAAGAGCACGTTGGGGCGTATTACGGCACGCTGCCAAAAGACAACACGATGGCGGCGGGCTCGCAGGTTGGTTATGCGGTCGTGGTGGCCTCGATGGGCCTGCTGGGCCTCGCGGCGGTCTTATACTGGTTTGCGCAACTTGCCGTGTGGATGCTCGAGGCGCGGCCGCCGGCCTGCGTCCTGGCAACCACGTTGGTAGTTGCGGCGGCTGCGGGGCTTTTCGCGCCCCTGTTCGTGAGCCAGATGCTGGCGCCGCTCGCGCTGGTTCACGGCGTTGCGTGGGGGAGGCGCACCGGCCATGTCTAGTGCAGTGAGAGATCTGTCCAACCCCTGCCGGGGTTGTTCGTTGGTGTACTTTTGCCCAGGGTAGCTCCCGGCCCTGAACGGGTGTGGGATGGTCGTGAGGTCTTTAGTTTGGCACTTAGCTATATGACACATACATAGCAATTGGCACGGGCCGGGAGCAACCCTGGGCTGACAATTATCAAATCCCTCCGGGATTTTTGGGGAACCGAATGCCGTGGAACAGAGGTAGGGGCCGGGAGCAACCCTGGGCTGACAATTATCAAATCCCTCCGGGATTTTTGGGGAACCGAATGCCGTGGAACAGAGGTAGGGGCCGGGAGCAACCCTGGGCTGACAATTATCGAATCCCTCCGGGATTTTTGGGGAACCGAATGCCGTGGAACAGAGGCACGGGCCGGGAGCAACCCTGGGCTGACAATTATCAAATCCCTCCGGGATTTTTGGGGAACCGAATGCCGTGGAACAGAGGTAGGGGCCGGGAGCAACCCTGGGCTGACAATTATCAAATCCCTCCGGGATTTTTGGGGAACCGAATGCAGTGGAACAGAGGTAGGGGCCGGGAGCAACCCTGGGCTGACAATTATCAAATCCCTCCGGGATTTTTGGGGAACCGAATGCAGTGGAACAGAGGTAGGGGCCGGGAGCGCAAAGGCGCTGCTTCTACGAGTGCGACGCCCCGTTTTTCGCTTTCATCGTACTTTTCTGGGTTTGTTTTATAGGAGGCTTAGATCTTGACTCATTACAGCAGGCTGATACTGACGGCGTCGTTGCTGGCGGTTGCGGGATTGTCGCTGACGCGTGTCCCGGCCGATCCCGCGCTGATCGTCATGGAAGCGGAGGCCTACGCCGAACTGGTGCAGCCGATGCGGGTGGTGCGCGGCGACGCGCTGGCGAGCGGCGATGCCTGGGTCGAGTTGCCGCTGGGATCCGGCAAGGGGTGGCGCGGAAAAGGCGGCGGCCGGGCGGGGTATCGGGTGGATGTTCCGGCGGCGGGCCGGTACGCGGTGTGGGCGAGATCGTGGTGGAAAGACGGCTGCTCGAATGCGTTGTTTCTCCAGGCGAACGACTCTCCGACTCTGGTTTTCGGCAACGACGCCGTGTTCGGCCAGTGGCACTGGGTGTGCAGCCCGTCGCTCGAGCTCGGCAAGGGGCTTAACTACATCCGCTTCTCAAACCACAGCGACGGCGTCCGGCTCGACAAACTGGTGGTCACCAACGACGCGTTCTACTTGCCCGAAGGGCTTGCCGATGAGATCACCCATTTCTTTGACGGGTTTGCCGGCTGCGACGCCGACAATACCGGCAGTTGGAGTTTTCCATCGGGCCGGTGGCGCGTCGTGCGAAATCCGGCGGGAGCCGCGGCGAGTCTCGGCGACTGCCTGGCGCAGTTCGACCCCGACGGTGGCCGCGCGCTCGTGGGCAACCCGCTGTGGCACGACTACGATGTCCGGATCAAGACGATGCTGACCGAGCCGGGCGTGGTCGCCGTGACCTTCTATCACGCGAACGAGAACAATTTCTGCGGGTTGTTTTGGGAGGCGGACGAGGAGAACGCGGTACTTTCGCTCGAACAAGTAGCGGAGGGCCGTGCCAAGCTTCTTTGCCGGCAAACGCTGGACGGCGTGTCGCTCGACACGTGGTACGACGTGGCGATATCCACCGGCGGCGGCGTGATTCGCGCGGCCGTTGACGGCGTCGAACGTTGCCGGGCCGATTTCGCCGGTGAACGCAAGGGCCGGGCCGGCCTGTCCGCAACAATTTCCGGGGCGTTTTTCGACAACGTGGAGGTTATTTTCGAACATGCAAAAAACTAAGCGTAGATCAACTGCAGCACACACGAGTTCTTTCTTTCTTTTGTTATTACTGATCGCTGGCACGGCTTTTGTCGCGGGGGCTTCGCCCGCGGTTGTCGCGGTGGAATGGCTTCCGCAGTCGGCGCACGGGAAAATAGTGCGGGCGTACGAGGGCGCGGCGGACCCGGCTTGGCCCAAGCTCCGGCGCATTAACGTGATGGGCGACGAAAAAGAGCTCGAGGATGCGTTGCGCGCGTTGCCGCAAGCCGCCTCGACCATCATCGTTTCGTTTGGGCAGAACGTCGCTGAGGAGGCGGCCGAACTCTGCCCGGGGGCGACGCACGTCGTCCTGCTCGCGCCGGAAGCGCCTGCCGGGCCGAACGTATTCCACATCAAGAGCGACCCGGCCCCTGAATCGATCTGGCAGGCGGCGGCCGGTTTGAAGCCGGGGTTGAACCGGCTGGGCATCTTGTATACGGCGAGACATGCGCCCAACGAGCAACTTGCAGCAGCGATCGAGACCGCCGGCAAAGCGGCGGGCCGCGTGATGGTCCGCGCGACGGTTCCTCACGGGCTGTGCCGGACCGAATCGGATTTTGAAAATGCGATGGAATCGCTCGAGGCGGCGGGCGGGTGCGACGTCCTGTACGTGCCGGACGACCCGAACACGTCGCGGTTTGCCGCAACGCTGTCCCGGCTCGCGGGGAATACGCCCGTCATTGGCGGGGAGGCGACGCGGGGCCGGGGTTGCGCGGCGGCGTTTGTTCGCGATTACGAAGCGCTGGGATGCGCCCTGGCCGCTGTCGTGGCCGCACGGGTAAGGGGTGAGGCGCCGAACGCCGCGATGCTGGTTGTGGCGCCGAAGATCGAAGGACAAATGACAAATGACAAATGACAAGAAGATACGGCTGGAAGAAGGCGGGTAAGGACGAAAGATAATGGATGAACCGGTTATTTGCGATTCGCCGGTGACGCTTGTTTACATCACGGGCTACAACTACTCGGGCTCGACCCTGCTGGCGTTCCTCCTCAACGCCCACCAGCTGATCGCGTCCACGGGCGAGATCTGCGGGCCGGCCAACTTCACCCCGCAGTCCCAATGCTCGTGCGGCGCGGCTCTCCACGCCTGCCCGCTGTATCGCGAGATCGAACGGCGCGTCGGCCGCCCGCTCTTCCAGCTCGACCGGTTCAAGTTTGGCCACCGCCTGCTGTCGATCCCGCCGACCCTCCCGCAGCGGCTGCTGTTCGGGTCGCTGCGCAACTCGAGGGCCGAAACGCTGCGGGACTGGGCGCGGGAGCATCTGCCGTGGGCGCGGGCGGTCGCACGCGAGAAGCGGGCGGCGTACGCGGGCTTCGTCAAAGCGGCCGCGGCCCTGTTCGATGTTGGTATCGTGGCCGATTCATCTAAAAACCCGATGAACATCCCGTTCCTGATGAGGGCTGAAGGAATCCGGCTCAGGGTGATCCACCTGGTGCGCCACCCGGCGGCGTGCGTCTTCTCGGCCATCAACCGCAGCCCGCACGGCGTGCCGGCCGCGGCGGATTATTGGGCGCGCAACTTTGACACGGTCGAACGGGTGCTCGAGCGGGTGCCGCGCGCGGATTGGATGCGCCTGCGTTATGAAGACGTGTGCCTCGAGCCGGATGCGGCGTGCCGGGGGTTGTGCGAATGGATAGGCGTGCCTTTCGATCCTGCGATGCTCCGGTTTCGCCAGGCTGCGCACCACATTTACGGCAACCCAATGCGGCTGACGGACGTGGCCGAGATCCGGCTGGACACGCGCTGGCTTACGGGGCTGTCGGAGGAGGAGTTGCGGGTGGTGGCGGCCATCACGGGCAGCCAGGCGCAGCGGTGCGGCTATCGATTCGACCGGGAGCGGTCAATAGGCGGCTGTGAAGCCGCCTGCCGCCCATGAACACGCAACTGGTCACGACGTGGGAAGAGTTGGCGCAGTTCGAGCTGAACTGGAACCGGTTGTGGAAATCCGGCGGAACGTGCGGCAGGGAGTTCTACGCGTTTTCGTTCATGCGGCTGATGGCGCTGCACACTGGCAAAGGGCGCGGCACGCCGTGGTGCATCGTGTGCAGGGAAGGGGGCAACGCGGTGGGCATCATTCCGCTGTTCCTGGGGCGGGCGCCCGTATCGCGGCTCCACGTGCGGATGAACTACATCGCGTTTTTCCCAAACGAGTTGATCCAGCGCCATGGTTTTCTCGGCGACGTCACGGTCGAGGAAGCGGTCCCGGCGCTTGTGGGTTGTTTGCGGGATGAGCCGTTTGATCTGGCGGTTTTGTGCGGTCTGGCGGAGGCCGATGCGACTGCCATTTTCCGCCATGTGGCCGCGTGCGGACTCCCGTGCAGCCTGTTGCAGGTGAACGAGCCGCGGGGCGGCCAGCCCGGCACGGCGTCGGTCGACACGTGCGCGATTGAACTGCCCGTCACGTTTGCGGCGTACCTTGAGACGCGCACGGCCCGGTTCCGCGTGTGGTTTCGCCGGGCCGAACGTATCAGTAGAACGTTCGGCAGCGTGACGGTGTGGCGGCACATCGAAGGCCGGCAGACGCTGGGGCTGGAGAGGTCCGTGGACGAGATGGTGGCGTGGATTCAGCAGGTCCGGCCGCACACGTGGCAGGCCCGGCGGCGCCAGTGGTACGGCAACTACGACCCGGAATTCTGGGCCAGCCTCATCAAAACGGCGATCGCGCACGATGCGCTCGATCTGGCGTTTCTGCTGGTGGACGGCCAGCCGGTGGCATACACGTTCCGGCTGGTTTCGGGCCGGTACGCCCGGTCGTGCTGCACGGGCTACCATGAAGGTTTTGCACGGATGTCGCCGGGATTGTTGCTGATGACATTGCTGGTCAAGCATTCGATCGAAGAGACGAGGCTGACGCGGATCGATATGGGCGGGTCGCGCCATTACCAGAAGACGCAACTGGCCAACTACAGGGATTCCGGGTACGAGGTCACCATCTACGGCAGAAGCTGGAAGGCTCTGGGCCTCTACCATTGCCGGAAACAACGCCGCCGGTGGCACCGGTTCCCGGATTGACCATCCACGGGCCGAAAGCCAATAGAGAAACCCCCGGGAGGTCGCTCCCGGGGGTATGGATCGGATGTGGTTGGTGGACTAGCTGAAGATCTCGCCAACCGCCAGGGCCATCGACTTCGAAACCGGGCCTCCTGCGTCCGGGTACTTCTGGAACACAACGTGCCCGTCCATGTACAGCACGTTCGAGCCGCCGGGGATGTGGTTATAGTTGTCGACTTCGTTGGACAGCGCGTCCATCATCACAAACACCGTGCTCTGCGCCTGGGCGCTGCCAGCGGGGTTATTGATGTCCGTGATCAGGAACCGCTCGATGCCTTCACGGAGCCGGTAGATGGTGTCGCCGCCGTTGTTGCCCGTCCCCGGCGCGAAGGTACCGACGTTTACGTCCGAGTCGAGCAACCCGAAGTTGCTCGTAGTATCGATTTCAGCCAGAATCTGCACCAAGCTGAAGAACTGTTTGTTCCAACCTTCCCCGGTTTCATACGTCTCATCGAGAGGCCTGTCGCCCGACCGATCCAGCAGCCAGCCGAAATAACCATAGCTGGCGTCTGCCTCATCGGAGCAGCCGTTGCCGCCATGGACCGGATCGTTGTAATTGCTTACCACGTGCAGGCACCACTCGCCGTCCGGGAACTGGAGGTCCTCGGCGGTGTCATTCGGGTCCGACGGGCAGATGAACACGTTCGGGTCCGAAATGTACTCCGGATACACCGAACTCACCAGCGGCGCCGCAGCCGGGTCCGTTGCCTCGCCTTCATAAATCGGCACGTGAAGTGGCGGCCACTTCTGGCCGGGCGATTCATTGGCGTACATCTTGAACACCAAGCCCCACTGTTTGAGGTTGTTGGCACAACTGGCCCGGCGGGCCGATTCGCGTGCACGGGCAAGTGCCGGCAGTAAAATAGCCGCCAGGATGCCTATGATTGCAATGACAACCAACAACTCAATTAACGTAAAACCCTTTCTTCGCATTACTTTTACCTCCTTTTATAAAGGCCTTATCGCCTTATCCGGTTATCCAGAGCCGGCCTGAAAAGACCGCGCCCGGTGCTTCCTAATACAATAATACCTCTTTTTCCGAAAAAAGTAAACCCGTCTGTCCCTGCCATTTCAGTACCCCAACACCCACCCCAAATCCGCACCCTAACCCCCAAAACCCGCCACACAACCCCATCCCCCCCGTTCAGCTCCCGCCCAGCCCCTAACATCAGTTCTTCTTACAGCCTATAGTTGATCCTCGCCACCGCATTCATGCTAAAATTACTACCGGCGTTCCGCGGGCCGGCCCGACAAGCCAATCCCTGTTACCAACTGTGCCGTCCACTGTACCCGCGTCAAGCTTGAAACCGGACCCGCAAGACGCTCCCCTTACGGGATCGCCAAAAATGCGCATCGGACCGTATAGGTCGAACCAAAAGGCCAGGCAAAAGACTTAGAATCTTTGTTTGCGACATCTGCGCACAACGCGTAGATGTTGGCTTAAGGTCGCGAACAAAGATTCTGAATGCGGCTTCTCAGCCGCCTTAGGAAGCAGTAATGACCACAAAAAAGAAGCCCAGACACCCGCTCGCCGGCGAAATGATGAGCGGCGCAGACATGATCATCCAGGTATTCGCCGACGAAGGCGCAGATACCATATTCGGGTACAACGGCGGCCAGGTACTCCCCATCTACGACGCCCTGTTCCGCTACAACGAAAACAAAACGCCCGGCCGGCAATTCCGACTCGTCGTACCCGCTAACGAGCAGGGCGCCGGATTTATGGCGTCCGGCTATGCCCGCGCCACCGGAAAAGTCGGCGTCTTTCTCTGCACCTCCGGCCCAGGCGCCACCAACTGCGTCACACCCATCCGCGACTCTATGGCCGATTCCATCCCGATCGTCCTCGTCACCGGCCAGGTCCCCCGCCACTGCATCGGCACAGACGCCTTCCAGGAAGCGCCCGTATTCAACATCATGAGCGCCACCGCTAAACACGTCTTCCTTGTCTCCGATGAAACAAAAGTCGAAGCCACCGTCCGGACCGCCTTTGCCATCGCCCGGTCCGGCCGGCCCGGCCCCGTCGTCGTCGACGTGCCCAAAGACGTGCAAAACTTCGTCGGACCCTACCAGGGCGAGGGAATCCTCGAACTCAAAGGCTACGAAATCCGCCAGAAAATCGCCCGGGAATCCCGCATCTCCGATCACGACGCCAAAACCTTCTTCCAGATGCTCGCAAAGTCCCACCGCCCACTCCTCTACGCCGGCGGCGGCATCATCAACGCAAACGCGTCAAAAGAACTCCGCGCATTCTCTGCACGCTATAACATCCCCGTCGTCACCACCCTCATGGGCATCGGCTGCGTCGACACCACACACCAACTCTCTCTCCGAATGCTCGGTATGCACGGCACCGCTTACGCCAACTACGCCGTCGAAGATTGCGACCTACTCATCGCCGTCGGCGCACGGTTTGACGACCGGGTCGCCGGGAAAGTCGCCACGTTCGCACCCAACGCCAAAATCGCACATATCGATATCGATGCCGCCGAAATCGGCAAGGTCAAACAACCCGACTGGGCGTTCGTCGGAGACGCGCGCGTCGCACTCCAAAACCTCATGGACGCCGGCGCAAACTTCAAACACGACTTCTCCAAGTGGGTCAAAGTCGTCAACAAATACAAAAAAGAACACCCCCTCGATTACGAACATAACAGCGACCTCCTCCAGCCCCAGGAAGTCCTCGAAGAACTCAACAAAATCACTCGCGGTGACGCCATCGTCTGCACCGGCGTCGGACAGCACCAGATGTGGGCCGCGCAGTACTTCGATTTCCACCAGCCGCGGACTTTCATCACCTCCGGCAGCATGGGCACCATGGGGTTTGGTCTCCCCGCAACCATCGGCGCAAAAATCGGCCGGCCCGACAAAATCGTCATCGACGTCGACGGCGACGGCAGCCTCCGGATGAACATCGGCGAAATGGACACCGCCGTCGCGTACGGCGTACCCATCAAACTCCTCCTGCTCAACAACCGCGGCGACGGCATGGTCCTCCAATGGCAGCGGCTGTACTTCGGAAGAAGATTCGCCGGCACCGAAAAAGACCACCGACAGAAAGATTTCGTCAAAGCCGCACAAGCCGACGGATTCCAGTTCGCACGACGAATCGAGAACCGCCGCGAACTGCCTCAGACACTCAAAGAGTTCATCGAATTCGAAGGGCCCGCATTCCTTGAAGTCCGTATTGACCGCGACGCCAGCGTGTACCCCATGGTCGGACCCGGTATGGGCTACGAGGAAATGATCACCGGCCCATACATCCGTAGCCGTACCGATATCCAACCCGAAGTTCACGACATCGACCCCGAAGACACCATCTAACCGGCTCATGGTGGTGCGGGCATCCCGCCTGCACAATTGTGGTGGGGCCATCCCGCCTGCACAGGAGGGCTTGCCACGGCGTAGCTGCGTCAGCAGCGAAGCCGGGTCCTATCTCCATTCCACCCCCCAAAAACTTGCCCTTCCCCCCGCCTGTAATTATAATCATCCCCGGATTAAGCCCAAACTGGAGGTCCTCCCCATGATGTCGCTGCTAATCCCAATGGTAGCCTGCATTTCCATATCCGCGCCCCAATACGGCTCTGAACTCATTTTCGAGGCCGTCCCCAAGCACAACCACGGCTCGAGCATTGTCGAAACTGCCACCGGCGACCTTATCGCATGCTGGTTTCACGGTTCCGGTGAGCGGAGTTCGGACGACGTCGTCATCCAGGGCGCACGAAAACGCAAAGGCGACGAAAAATGGTGCCCGCCGTTCCTCATGGCCGACTCGCAAGACCTACCCGACTGCAACCCCGTCCTGTTCATCGACCCGCGCGGCACACTTTGGCTGTTCTGGATCGCCGTACAAAACAACGACTGGGGCGGCAGCCTGCTCAAGTACCGGACCGCCACCGACTACGCCGCAGACGGGCCACCCGCGTGGAACTGGCAAGACGTCATCCACTGCCGCCCCCTCAATTTCGAAGCTAAGGCGCTCGCCGCTATTGGAGAGGCCGAAATACAGTTCGCCGACCTGCTCGCAGGCAACGAACGATATAAAGGCATGATCGCCGAGCTGAAGGAAAAAGCAAAGGACAAGCTCACCACGCGACTCGGTTGGATGACGCGACTCCACCCCATCATGACGTCCGAAAACCGGATGATGCTCGGGCTCTATACCGACGTGTTCAGTTGTTCCCTCGCCGCTTTTACCGAAGACTGGGGGAAAACCTGGTCGTTCAGCGAACCCATCATCAGCTACAACATCGGCAACATCCAGCCCGCGTTCGTCAAGAAAACCAACGGCGACATCATTGCCATGATGCGCGACAACGGCCTGCCCAAACGCATCCGCAGATCCGAATCCGCCGACGGCGGCGTCACCTGGGGCGACATCGAAAACATGGAAATACCAAACCCCGGAAGCAGCGTCGACGCGGTCTCGCTCTCGAGCGGCAACTGGGTGCTCGTCTGCAACGACACCACCAACGGCCGTCATCTGCTCACCGCCTACCTCTCCGATGACGAAGGCGCAACGTGGAAATGGAAACGGCCCCTCGAAAACTTCGCGCCCGACGCCGGATCCGGCGCATACCCCTGCGTCATCCAGGCCGCCGACGCAACCATCCATTGCACCTACTCATTCGTAAGAAAAGACGTAGAAGGATCCTGCATCAAACACGCATGGTTCAACGAAGACTGGATCAAGGAAGGAACCGCGCAGTAGAAGGGGGCGCGTTTCAAGACGTATCGGTCGGATCGGTCGGATCAGTCCGATCCGTGGTGCCTTGGCTTCACACAAACTTTGCGATCTCGGCCTCCAGGATCCGCTTGAACCCCTCGTATTCCGCCTGGCTCATAGTCACACCCAGGGTTTTGTATCCGGAAGTGTCTCCGCTCCGCGCGATCGGCTTTACCGGAAACCCCTTCTCATTGATCCACCGCTTGAAAAACTCCGTCGGGTTCTGCTTGTACCACAGCAGCAGGTTGGTCGAGTGCTGCGCCTCGATCGCCCGCTCGAGATTCCCCGCCTCGTAACTGTCCTGGACCGCCTTGAGGATCTCCGGGTTCAACGTTGTTCCCTGGCCGATCACCGCCTTGGCGCCCGTAACCAGCCCCGCCAAAAACGCCGCCTCATGCCCGACGATGTACCCGAAATCCTTGTTCCGCACCGCGTACGTGATATTAAAGATATACTGCGCATTGTCCGTCGACGCCTTCATCCCGACCACCCGCGGCAGGGCCGCCAGCTTCCCCGCAAGTTCCGGATCCACCAGGTACCGCTCGTCCGTCCCCGGGGACTGATAAATCAGGATCGGCCCGTCGATCTCGTTGTTCAGCCGCTCAAAATACCGCAGCACCACGTCGTGCGGCGTCTCACCCTCGCGCGGCAGAATCGCCTCCGGTATCGTATGCACCACGCCCGCGGCGCCCGTCTCGAGCGCGTACTTGCTCAACTGGATCGCCTGCCTCGCAAACACTTCCGGATCCGGCCGCTTGTCCCTGTTTCTATCCCAGATGCCCGAGCAGCCCGCCAGCACCGCCCCGCGGTCCGCCAGGCATTCGCACGACGTCCGCGTTATCTGCTGGACCTCCTCGTAGCTGAACGTGAACATCTGCCCCATCCCCGACCGCACAAAATACGCCGATACGCTCTTCGTCTGGTAGAGATACTCGAGGATCGACCGCTGCCCCGCGTCGTCCAGCCGGCCCGCCTCGTCGAATGCCGTAAAAACAGGCGAGATACACCCATGGATGAAGTTTGGAATCATGACGGTCTCCAGTCTACCTTTTTTTCGACCACGTCGAAGGGGGTTTTGCGGTTTTCGCCGACATCTTCCGCGCAAGGGTCCGCGCGGTCAGCGACGGTTGTGATTTTTTCTGCGGGCGCAGTGGCCGCCACTTCCACATCAGCGCCATGATGGCCACCACCGCCCCTATCTCAGCGTAAAACAGCCACGTCGGGTTGTACAGCGTCCGGTCGTAGAACTGCAAGAATGGCGTTGTCCAACCAGGGTTGGTATCCGCCAGCCGGTCGAACGCACGTTTCATCGCGCTTTCCGCCTTAAACCACGAAACCAGCCGGGTTACGCCACCCAAAATCGAGTGCATCAACAAGCAGTAAATCATAAACTCCACCGCGTAAAGGATCGCCGGGATCGAGTACCGCCGGAACAACACCACCGGCGGAAGCAACACCAGGAAAATACCCGCGTAAAGCTTGTAATGCTCGCGCAAATGTTCCTGCACTGCGTCCATAAGCTGCCTCCCTCGCGTTCCCCTACGAGTCTAGCACACTCTCCGCCTCTTGGCAAAGGGCGGAACAAACCGCGGAACAAACCGCGGAACAAACCGCCGCCTATCACGGAGTTTCAAGAAGCTTCTGAAACTCCGCATGCTGCCTCAGCCCCGCCAACCGCGGGTCCTTTGCGAGCCCTTCACGCACTTGCGGCGCGCATTTGACCGCCTCGGCAAACGCCGCCACCGCTTCATCGGAGCGATCCGGCGCGGATAGCGCCAGGAAAAACCCCAGTTCGAGATGCCCCAGCGGCTTGCGCGGTTCGAGCTGTGCCGCCAGCCGCAACTGTTCCTCCGCCTCCTTGAACTTCTGCCGTTGCGCCAGCACCGCACCCAGCGCCAATCGAATCTGCGCTGAAGTCGGCGCAAGCCGCACGCTATCCCGAAACGCCGACTCCGCGCCCGCGAAATCCTTGTTCTTGACCGCGTCCGCACCCGATTTCAGCAGGATCGCAAAACGGCGCCGTTTCCACTGCATGTAAACCGAACGTAAAGCGATGATCAGCAAAACGACCGCTAAACCAAAAAGTGGTGATTTCATACGCTAATTATGCGGGGAAACCCCAACTTTGGCAAATAAATCTCGCTCCGATTAATCCGCAATCCGAAATTACCCTTTTATCACTCCCACGGGCCGAATCCGCGCCACTTTAAGGCCGATCCCGGATTCCGCCACCACGTCCGCCACGGCGTCGATGTCTTTATAGGCTTCCGGCGCCTCCTCGGTCAGCGTCCGTTTGCTCCGCGCCATGACGACGATGCTTTTGGCCTCGAGTTCGTGCATCAGCGTGGCGGCATCTTTGGCTTTGCTGGCGGCTTTCCGGCTCAACATCCGCCCGGCGCCGTGGCAGCAACTGCCGAACGTTTTCTCGAGCGCCGTCTCGGTGCCCGCGCACACGTACGAGCCCGTGCCCATGTCGCCGGGGATGAGCACCGGCTGGCCCACGGCCCGGTACCGCTCGAGCACCTCGGGCCGCGTGCCTGGAAACGCCCGCGTCGCCCCTTTTCGGTGCACGCACAGCCGCCGCACACGCCCGCCGACATTGTGCGTCTCGATCTTGGCGATGTTGTGACAGACGTCGTACAGCAGCCGGCCCTGCAACTGCTCGGGTTTGATCCGCAGCGTGTGCTCGAGCGACCGCCGCGCCAGTTCCATCATGATCTGCCGGTTTGCCCAAGCGTAATTCGCCGCCGCAGACATCGCCGCCACGTACTGCCGCCCTTCGGGCGACTCGACCGGCGCGCAGCACAGTTGCCGGTCCGGCAGCGTGATGCCGTACTTCTGCGCGGCCCGCAGCATCGTCTGGATGAAGTCGTCGCACACCTGGTAGCCCAGCCCCCGGCTGCCGCTGTGGATCATCACCGTGATGAACCCCTCGCGCAACCCGTATGCCTCGGCAATCTTCACATCAAAGATGCGCTCGATCACGCCCACTTCCACGAAATGGTTGCCCGATCCCAGCGTGCCCACCTGGTTCTCGCCACGCGCCAGCGCACGCGCCGACACCGCGGCCGCGTCCGCCGCCTCGATCCGGCCGTGATCCTCGGTGGCATCGAGGTCCTCGAGCGTGCCGTAGCCCTGGCTCACCGCCCAATGCGCGCCCTCGTTGAGCACGCGCCTCATCTCGCTCTCGCTCAGCTTCGGGATCGCCCCCTCGGAGCCAACGCCCGCCGGGATGTCCCGGTACAGCCCCGCGACGATGTCGTGCAGCCGCTCTTTCACCGGCGCATACTCGAGCGCCGTCGTCATCACCCGGCAGCCGCAGTTGATGTCGTACCCAACGCCGCCCGGCGAGATCACCCCGCCCTCGGCCGGATCCGTAGCGGCCACGCCGCCAATCGGGAAACCGTACCCCCAATGCGCGTCCGGCATCGCCATCGAATACGCCACAATACCCGGCAGCCACGCCACGTTCGCCACCTGTTCCGCCGCCTTGTCACGCAGGATCGGCTTGAGCAACTCCTCGTTGGCGATAATGCGCCCCGGCACGCGCATCCCGCCCGTCCGCGGGATCTCCCACGTCGTGGCGTCAATGCGATTCAAGACAGGCCCGCTCATCTCCAAACACCTTGCACGAATTGTGGTGCATGCGGTGGGGTCGCGCTCCCGCGCGACCGTGCGGCGGTGGTGGCGGCGCACTCACACATTTGTAGCTGGCAGCGGCAAGAAACGGTCGAGCAGGAGCTCGACCCCACCGCATCCCAAGGTGCACCGTCCACTATGTCCGCTATGTCCACTGTGTCCACTGACAATCAATCACAAGTCAAAAATGATCCGCGCCACGAAGCCCTCTTCGGTTTTCTCCACGTTCAGCCCGTGGTACGTGGCCCCCTTGACTTCCTCGTCCCTGTCCGCGGGATCGCAGAAATACCCTGCCGCCGTGCAACGAACCGTCAGCGCGCCTTCCGGCGCCTCCCGATGCGACCCGTCCCACGCGAACCGCACCGCCACGAAACCGGACGTCTCGAGCAGGAACACCAGTTCCTGCAGCCACCGGACCACCGCATCCTCATGGCTTGCCCCACACACAAACAGCTCGTGCGACGCTTTAACGGATTTGCGTTGTTTGTTGAGTGCGACCGAATACAGCGCGCGGGCAGCGGTTTCGAGCAGGCCCGTGAACGTCTCGGCCCGGCATTCCGCCTGGACGTCCGCGGTGTGTTCGAGAAACTTGTAGCCCATGTGCGCACTCGGCCGCGCCCTCTGGCGCGCTTACTTGTTGAGCGTGAACATCCGCACGCTGAACCTGCACGCCAGCAACACCTCGAGCAGGACCGCGTACGGCACCTTGAGCAGGTCCACCACCCAGACGCGCCCCGTCGCCAGCCGCTCGAGAAACTCGTGGCGGTAGTTGGTCATCCTGCGGCGTGTCGCCACGTACCGGATCGCCGTCTCCTCGTAGCCCGCGACGATCCGCTCGCCGATGTACCGCTCGGCATCCACCACCTTGCGCCAACCCGGAAGTTGCCTGTCAAACGTCTTCGAAAAAGTCTCGACCTCGCGCACCATCCGGCGCAGCCGCCTGCGCGCGAAAACGCCCAGCCGCGAGCCGCACGCCAGTTGCGACATGTGCTCCGACGCCGACGCCAGCATTGCCTTGAGTTCCTGGGTCGCGTCGTCGTACCGGCCCCGCACGTTGTAATCCGCCAAATGTTGCTGGACCTCCGCCCACCGCGTCCGCAGCGCCGCCAACGTTTTCCAGCGCGGGTCGTCGGGCTCGCGCGTGAGCATCCAGATTTCCTGGAACTCGAAAAACATCCCTGCGTATCGCCGGGCCCCGTGGGCCGCGTCCTTGATCCTCCGCCACGCATATTTCACCACGTTTTCCCGCGGGAAAATGGGCCTGCGCGACGTCCGGTCCTTGAGCCGGTACACGCCCGTCGCCATCGGGTGGATGCCCTCGAGCGTGCAGTACCGGTACCAGATCGACACCCAGTACATATGGTCGCGCCGGCCGGCGGGCGTCCGCAGCAGCGTGTTGACGATGTTCTCCTTGCCGTACAGGCTGTTCATCGCGTCGTCGTACGCCTGCCGCCACATGCCCGGCGCCATCTTCGGGTGCTTGAACGTCTCGTGCAACCCGTCGTAATTGTTGTAATCCGCGTCGGTCGGCACGCAGTCCTGCATCATCCGCCAATGGTCTTTCGACCCCGGCAGCGGCACCATCATGAACAACGACGCGAAATCCACCTTCACCTCGTTGCGCAGCACGTCCATGTCGCGGTTCACCGACTCCCGCGTGTCGTCCGGCAGCCCGATGATGTACCCCACGTGCACCAGGATGTTGTGGCGGTGGTACGTCTCGACCATGTCCGCATATTCGGTCACATGGTTCTGCGGCTTCCCGATCGCCTCGAGATTCGCCGGGTTCACGCTCTCCATACCGATGAACGCCAGGTAACAGCCCGCCTGCTCCGCCTTCTCCATGAACCCCGGGATCTTGTGCGCATTCGTGTCCACCTGCATCATGAAAATGATGTTGATCCCGCGCGACTTCATCGCGATCAGGCCGTCAAATATCTCCGACCACACCGGATTTCTCGAAAAATTGTCGTCCGTGAAAAAATATACCCGGATGCCGTCCGCGTGGTTTTCTTCGATCGCCCTCAGGACACACTCCGCGCTCCGGTAGCGCATCTTCCGCCCCTGGACGTTGATGATCGTGCAAAACGAGCAGTTGAACGGGCATCCACGGCTCGTGTCTATCGTCGCCATCTCTTTCGAGACGAACCGCTTCTGCAAATCACCCAGCATCCGCGGGACCGGCGCGTTTTTCAGATCCGGGAAATCGACAATATTGTAAATGGGCTTCATCTCGCCCATCAACGCGTCCTCGAGAATCCCCGCAAGCGCGCCCGGCGCTTCCGCCTCGCCGCGTACCAGCGACACGCCCGCGTCGAGCAGCCGCTCGAGCTCGAACGTCGGCTTGTCGAACAGCCCCAGGATGCCGCTGACGTGGAACCCGCCTATCATCACCTGGACGCCCGCTTTCCGGAACTCGAGCGCCAGGTCCGACGCGCGCTCGAACTGGTTGCTCTGCACCCCCGCGAACCCAACCACCACCTGCATCCCGTCGCGCCGCATCTGCCCGATACGGTCCACCGGAATACGCTGCACCGTGTCGTCCAGCAGCTCGACCGTCACCTCGGCATGCGCCAACTCTTTCTCCGCCACGGACTTAGTCAGGGTCTGCAGGCACGCCAGCGTGTTCGACGGCAAGACGCCACGCCAAAAACGGATCACATACCCCTCGTCGTCATACGTCGACGGCCGAATATAAACTACATGCAAGTGTGGCTTGGCCAATTCCGCGGGTCTCCTGGAGGGTCTATAACAACACGCCGATTGTACCACACGCCCCGCCCTCAAAACATTTTCCCAAACACCAATCTCGAACCAAATACCATCCCAAAACGATCAACAAAAAACCACCCCATTTTCTTCCCGCCCACCACGTCCCAGAAAAAGGGGGACGCTGCACTTATTTCCAAAGCCAATGGACTTGAACCGACACCAGCACTGTTGAAATAAGTGCAGCGTCCCCCTTTTTCCCCGCTTTTCGCGGCCAGAGGATAAGATACAATCAGCATGACTCAATACATTAGAACTTCGCACTTCGCACTCCGTCCTTCCCTCCAGACTCCAGCCTCCCTTTCCCCGTCCACAACGTCCACCGTCCCTCTTCCGAAACTTCGCACTTCGCACTTCGAACTTCGAACTTCCGTTCTTACCTCCAGACTCCAGACTCCAGACTTCTTTTCGCCCCGTCCCCGGTGTATAATGGCTGCCAGTCCTATAGCAGTAACTGTCAGACGACGGGGGCGGGATTTCACGGCGCAGTCGACACCGGAGAACCTGGGACGTGGATTCGCAGACTATCATCATCTTGGGGGGCATTGCCGTCCTCGGCCTCATCGCGTTGGGCGTGATTCACAACCAACTCACCGTCAAGGCCAAAAAAGGCGATGTTGAGGTATCCATTGAATGCTCAAGCCCGCCCGCGCCCCCGACTGCGCCGCAGAAGTCTCCGCCCAGCATTGACAAGCAAACCAACATCGGAGGCGACCAACTCAACGCCGCGCATGACATCTTCCAGTTCCGCGACCTGAATATCGGCGGCGCGAAGCTACCCGCGCTCAACCTGAACCAGATCGGCGAGCCGGTCGGCGATTTCATCGGCCGCGAAGACGAGATCGGCCATTTGATGACCGCGTTCGACGCCCGCGGCGACAAACGTGGCGCCGTAATTTCGGGCGTACGCGGGATGGCTGGCGTCGGCAAGACCGAACTGGCCAAGATGGCCGCAAAACGGCTCAAAAAACAATTCCCGGACGGCCAGATCTTTTTCAACCTGCGCGGCGCACACGACGACGATGCGGTACAACCCGCAACCCCCGCCGAGGCGCTTCAACACGTGATCCAGTCCTTCCGCCCGGACCTGAAACTGCCGGATACCGTCGACCCGTTGCAGGGCTATTACCATTCGGTGCTCGACGGCAAACGCGTCCTGCTGTTGATGGACAATGCACTCAATGGCCACCAACTGGCGCCGCTGATCCCACCGCCGGACGGGTGTGTGCTGCTGGTCACATCGCGGCGCCGGTTCGTCGTGCCGGGCATGGCGGAAGTCGATCTGGACACGTTGCCCCCACCGAAGGCGTGCGAGTTGCTCCTCGAGATCTGCCCGCGGATTAAGGGGCAGGCGGCAGATTTGGCGGAACGATGCGGCCGGCTTCCGCTGGCATTGCGGCTGGCCGCGTCCGCCCTGAAGCTGCGGCCAATGCTCGACGTGGCCGACTACTGCAACCAGTTGGAGCAGAACCGTCTAGCCGCGTTGGATGCGTACAAAGATGGAACGGATCAGGAGCACGGCGTCGAAGCGTCGCTGGCGACCAGCTACAAACTGCTCGACGAGCCTCAGCAACGGTTGTGGCGGGCGCTCGAGGTGTTTCCAGGCGAGTTCGACACGCCAGCGGCGGCCAATGTCTGGCAGTTGGAGGAGAAAGATGGCGCGGCGGCGCTGGGCGATTTGTACACGGCCAGCATGGTGCAGTGGGACGAGGCGACGCGCCGTTACCGGCTTCACGACCTCGCACGCGACTACGCCCGCGCCCGACTGAGCGCAAACGAGCGCGCGGAGTACGCACAACGCCACGCCGCGCACTACGCCGCGCAGCTTCGGAAGGCAAAGGAACTGTATAAACAAGGCGGTGAGTCGGTATTGCAGGGCCTTGGTATGTTCGACCTCGAATGGGGCAACATCCGCGCGGGACAAGCCTGGGCTGCAGCCCACTGGGAAGCAGATAAGGCCGCCGCGGAACTGTGCAGCGACTACCCCGGCGCCGGCACCTACTGCCTCGATTTGCGCCTCCATCCCCGCGAACAGATCGCGTGGCTCGAGGCGGCACTCGACGCGGCGCGGAAACTGAAAGACCGGGGGGTGGAAGGCGTCCACCTCGGCAACCTGGGGCTGGCCTACGCGGACCTCGGCGAGCCGCGCAAGGCTATTGACTACCACGAGCAGGCGCTCAAGGTTGACCGCGAGATCGGCGAGCGGCGCGGCGAAGGGCAAGCCTTGGGCAACCTGGGGAACACCTACGCGGACCTCGGCGAGCCGCGCAAGGCGATCGAGTTCTACGAGCAAGACCTCGTAATTGCGCGCGAGATCGGTAACCGGCGCGGCGAAGGAGCCGTCCTCGGCAACCTGGGGAACGCCTACGCGGACCTCGGCGAGCCGCGCAAGGCCATCGAGTTCTACGAACAGGCACTCGTGATTGACCGCGAGATCGGCGACCGGCGCGGCGAAGGAAACGCCTTGAACAACCTGGGCATCGCCTACAAGAATCTCGGCAAGCCGCGCAAGGCGATCGAGTACCACAAGCAGGCACTCGAAATTGACCGCGAGATCGGCGACCGGCGCGGCGAAGGAAACGCCTTGGGCAACCTGGGGAACGCCTACGCGGCCCTCGGCGAGCCGCGCAAGGCCATCGAGTTCTACGAGCAATCGCTTGTCATTGCGCGCGAGATCGGCGACCGGCGCGGCGAGGCAACCGGCCTCTACAATCTCGCTGACGAGCTTGCCAAAACTGGCCGGCGTGACGAGGCGATTGCCTCCGCGGAGCAGGCGGTGGAGATTTTTGAGCAGATCGAGAGCCCTCTTGCCGCCGATGCCCGCGCGCTGCTTGAAGAGCTTCGGAAGCAACCGCGGGGGAAGTAGCCTCGAGCCAGCCGGGCCGCGCGGCCCGCAACTGCCCGAAACGCGCTGCATCTCGCAACGATCAAGGCCCTCTCCGCGAAACCCTGCAAGCCGCCTTTTAGGCTGAACGCCTCGAGAAAAGCGCGCGGAACCGCGCCAGGGACGCCACCCGAAAGCCGCTCGAGCCCACTTGGAAAAAAGGGGAAAAAAGGGGACGCTGCACTTATTTCCAAAGCCAATGGACTTGAACCGATACCAGCACTGTTGAAATAAGTGCAGCGTCCCCTTTTTTCCTAACACCATATTAACCCCGATTTGTCAACCAAATCCCCCTTGTTCCGCAAATCTCGACCCGTTTTCCGCCCGTTTCCAACCCCAAAAACGTGCACCAACTCGGGCTATATAAAACAGAGAGGTATGAAATGGACACGAACACTAAAACGACTTTCGACGACCTGCTCGACCGTGGTTCCAACAGCAGGATATGAGCCTCCGAAGCGCCCGCGCCACAACGTGCAGGCGGGACGCCCGCACCACAATCAGTCGCTGTAGAGGTTGAGGATGTCGAGTATTTCGCGGACGGCGTTTTCGAGGCCGATGAAGATGGCTCGAGCGATGATGTCGTGGCCGATGTTGACTTCGCGCAGGTTGGATATTTGGGCGATGGGCGCGAGGTTGCGGATGGTGAGCCCATGGCCGGCGTGTAGTTCAAGCCCGGCTTTTCGTGCGGCGTCTGCGGCGGCTTGGATCCGGTCGAGCTCGAGGCGGACCTGATCGCCTTTGGCGTTGGCGTACGCGCCGGTGTGCAGCTCGACAGCGTCCGCGTGGACTTCGGAGCTGGCGGCGACCTGGGCCTGGTCGGGATCGATGAACGTGCTGACGCAGATGCCGGCTTGGTGGAAGTTTTTGACGACGTCGACGAGCCGTTTGACCTGCGCGGCGACGTCGAGCCCGCCTTCGGTGGTGATTTCCTGGCGGTTCTCGGGGACGAGGCATACGGTGTGCGGCTTGATGCGGAGTGCGATGTCGATGATTTCGTCGGTAACGCCCATTTCGAGGTTGAGCCGGATCTGGAGTACCTGGTGGAGCAACTGGACGTCCCGGTCCTGGATGTGCCGCCGGTCCTGCCGGAGATGTACGGTGATTTGGTGGGCGCCGGCGATCTCGCATACTTTCGCGGCGGCGATAACGTCGGGTGCGAACCCTTTACGCGCCTCGCGGAGCGTAGCGACGTGGTCGATGTTGACGCCGAGTTCGATCATGTTTGTACCCTCGCAAATAAACGGCCGCGGCGCGGTCCGGTTGTCTTATTCGGCGATGAGTTGCTCGATTCGCCCGGCCAGTTGCCGGGCGAGTGCTTCGGCCTTTCGCAGGGTTTCGTGCTGCACCATGACGCGTATGACGGGCTCGGTGCCGGACGGACGGACGATGGTCATTCCGGCCCCGTTGATTTCGTTCTCGACGTCGCGGACGAGCGCCTCGATCATTTCGGGCGGCGGGACGGGCCGGCCGTTGAGGGAGACTTTGGCGTGCGCTTCGGGCAGCGGCTGATACACGGAGGCGAGGACGGACATGGGCTGGTCTTTTCGCAGCATGGTAGCGAGCACGTTGAGGCCGGCAATGATGGCGTCGCCGGTGGTGTTGTGTTCGAGCATGACGATGTGGCCGGAGCTTTCGCCGCCGAGCACGAGGCCGCGTTCGCGCATGGCTTCGACAATGAACCGGTCGCCGACCTGGGCGCGCAGGACGCTGCCGCCGTACTGTTCGAGAGCTCGATCGAGCCCGGCGTTTGCGACGATGTTTGTGACGACGGTTTTGCCGGGCAGGACGTCGCGTTCGATGTGGTCGATTCCGAGTATGGCAAGTATGGCGTTGCCGTCGAGCGTCCGCCCGTGTTCGTCGGCCATGACGATCCGGTCGCCGTCGCCGTCGAAGGAGATGCCGAGATCGGCCCGCTCGCGGATGACGGTAGCGCGCATTTCTTCGGGGTGTTCGGTCCCGCAGTTGAGGTTGATGTTGCGGCCGTCGGGCCGGTCGCAGATGGGTATGACGTCGGCGCCGAGTTCGCGCAGGGTGTATGGGCCGACTTTGTAGGAGGCGCCGTTGGCGCAGTCGCAGACGATTTTGAGGCCGTCGAGGCGCATCCGCTTGGGGAACGAGGCTTTGACGAACTCGATGTACCGGCCGATGGCGTCGTCGATCCGCCGTGCGGTGCCGATGCGGTCGGCGGACAGACTGATCCCGTTGGATTCGGCGAAGACGAGCCGTGCGATCTCGTCGGCGGTGGAATCGAGGATTTTGTAGCCGTCGCGGCCGAAGAACTTGATGCCGTTGTCGTGGTAGGAGTTGTGTGATGCGGAGATCATGATGGCGCCGTCGGCGCGGAGGCTGCGCATGATGTAGGAGACGCCGGGCGTGGGCAGGGGGCCGACCAGCAGGACGTTGACGCCCACCGAACACAGGCCGGCGGTCAGTGCGTTTTCGAACATATATCCGGAGCGGCGTGTGTCTTTGCCGATGAGGATGGTGTGTGGGCGGTCTTCCTGCTGGAACACGGCGCCTGCGGCCCGGCCCACTTTGAGGGCGATTTCGGCCGTCATCGGGTATACGTTTGCGACGCCGCGTATGCCGTCGGTGCCAAAGAGCTTGTCGTTCATGTATTTACCTCAACCGGGGATGCGGTTGGCGTTATGCCTGGCGAGGTTTGAGTATAGCATGGGCTGTTCAGTGGCCAAAATAGGACCGATCCGACCGATCAGACGGATCAGAATGGCTGGTGCTGCGCCTACGGGTTAAGTTTTTGATATACTTGGGTGAAGCGTGGTGTAAGAAGCACCTTGACAGGGACGCTGTAATATGTCAAGATACGGTTGGGGTGAATATATGTTCAGGTGTCGGAACCGGGAGACCCATTAAATGGAAGCGCAGAAGAACGAGGCGAAGACGAAGGCGTTGGCGATAGCGGTAGCTCAACTTGAGAAGCAGTTTGGTCGAGGGACGCTGGTTCGTCTGGGGGACGACACGTTTGTGCACCCGGTGCGTGCGATCTCGACCGGTAGCCTTTCTTTGGACATCGCGACGGGCGTTGGCGGTTTTCCGGTGGGGCGTGTGGTGGAGGTGTTTGGTCCGGAATCTTCGGGGAAGACGACGCTTGCGCTGCACGTGGTTGCGAATGCGCAGAAAGACGGGGGTATCGCGTGTTATATCGACGCGGAGCACGCGCTGGACCCGACATTCGCGGGGAAGATCGGGGTGGACATTGACAACCTGCTGGTTTCTCAGCCGGACACGGCGGAGCAGGCTTTGGAGATCTGCGAGGGGCTGGTTCGGAGCAACGCGGTGGATGTGATCGTGATCGACTCGGTTGCGGCACTGGTTCCGAAGGCGGAGGTGGAGGGCGAGATGGGCGACTCGCATATGGGTCTTCAGGCGCGGCTGATGTCGCAGGCGCTGCGGAAGCTTACGGCGGCGATCAGCCGGTCGAAGACGCTGGTGATTTTCATTAATCAGCTTCGTGAAAAGATCGGTGTGATGTTCGGCAACCCGGAAACGACGACGGGCGGGCGGGCGCTGAAGTTTTATGCGGCCCTGCGTATCGACGTGCGGCGTATCACGACCATCAAGGAACGGGAGCAGGACGTTGGGAACCGGGTTCGGGCGAAGGTGGTGAAGAACAAGATGGCGCCGCCGTTCAAGCAGGCGGAGTTCGATATCCTGTTCGGGGAAGGCATTTCGAAGGAGGGTGATCTGCTGGATCTGGCGGTGAACGACAAGCTGATCCAGAAAAGCGGGACGTGGTATTCGATGGACGGCGAGAATTTTGGGCAGGGGCGGGAAGCGACGCGCCAGTATCTCAAGTCCAATCCGGATGTGACGGAGCGGTTGCGGGCGAAACTGATCGAGACGCGGGAAATCCGTTGGGTGGCTCCGGGCGGCCAGGAACAGCCGGAGGGGCAGAAGGCGGCGAAGAAATAAGAGCGGGACACGCCCCACGAAGCGCGCTGAGAAGCGCGGCGCTGAGAAGCGCGGCGCTAAGAAGCACGGCGCTGAGAGGCGCGGCCGGGGGGCGCCCCAACGCGTTGAAAGAACCGGACGAGTTGCCCGATAGCAGCACAGATTCTCAAGCGGGGCGTTACAGCCGTTGGACGCGGACTTGGCTGTTGGTGCTGCTCGTAATCACGGCGTTGTTCGCGGGGGGCGCGCTTTACCTCAAATACAAGCTGGAGAACCTTCGTGCGACGGTTCAGGCGGAGGTGGAATCTCGCACGGGCGCGCGTCTGCGGGTGGGATCGGTGTTGGTGAACGGTCTTCGTGGTTTGCGGATCGAGGGCGTTGAGGTAGGTTTCGATGCGAATTCGGGTCCGTCGGTGACGGTCTCGGCGCCGAGTTGCTTTATCAATATTAATGTGGTGGACCTGCTTTACGGTTCGGTGACGGTCGACCGGGTGGTGGCGGACCGGTCGACGATCAAGGTGGTTCGGCCGCTGGATGCGCCATGGTTGACGCCGGGTGGGTTCAAGCTCGACGAGCAGGATTCGCTGTTGAACATGCCGTCGTTCCGGCTTACGGGGTCCAACTCGACACTCGAGATCGTCAACGTGGTTGGGGAAACCCGGCTGACGGTGACGGGATTCAACTTTGACGTTTCGCGGCTCGAGGGCTCGCCGGATATCGCGGCGAAGTTTTCGGGCCGGCTGGCGCAGGACGCGGGGAAAGAGGCGAAAGTCGATCTGCGGTTCACGTCGTTTGACGATTTTGATTTGCGGATGCAGTGCACCGGGTTTGGCGCGGGGGACTTGGCGGTGTTCCTGCCGGCGTCGGAAGGGTTTATCGAGTCGGGGGTGATAGCGCCGAGCGTGCGGGTGGCGGGGTATCCGAATAACACGTTGATTGTGGCGTTTGAGACGCGGTTCGAAGGGGTGGTGCTGCACAATCAGCCGGCGTTCCTGATTCCGGCGGAGGGGACGCTGACGGGCGTTGCGGCGTACGATTCGGGCACGCGCCTGCTGACGCTGACGGGCGCCAAGGCGGAATCGAACCAGGTAGCAGGGCGGATCGAGGGGGCAGTATCGTTTTCGGAGGACGTGCCTTCGTTTGACCTGCGGTTCGACGTGACGCAACTGCCGTTGACGGACATGGTCGATTATTCGGTGACGGGCCGCGCCAGCGAGTACGGGGTGCTGGATATCAAGCTCGAGGAGCCATACGAACTTCAAGTGGCGCTCAAAGGTACGACGGAGGCGCCCGCGGTTTCGGTGCAGGGGAACATCAGCGGTGGCGAGTTTTCGTTCGAGCCGAAAGAGGCGGATTCGCCGCGGGGCAAGCTTCGGCTGGGCATGATGACGCTTTTGTGGAACAGCGGGTCGTCGAGCCCGTCGGGTTCGTTCAGCGTAATTGACGGTTCGCTGTCGCATACGGGCACGGGGATCAGCGCGGAGAAGGTGGCGGGTGTCCTGACGCTGGGAGAAAACCGGGTGACGGTGGACCGGCTTACGGCGGAGATCGGGGGCAACCCGTTCGTAGGCAGCATCAACTATGATTTTGCGGCGAGCCAATTGGAATTGACGGCGTCGGGTGTGCTTCCGGCGGTCGAGGCGCTGATGCCGGAAGGGGTGCTCGATGGCCTGACGGTGAAAGGGCCGGTGAACGTCCGGTGCAACGTGGTGCGGACTCCGGGGAAGACGGTTGCGGATGTGGATGTGGACGCGACGCAAGCGGATCTGGCGTATCAGTGGTGGTTTTTGAAGCCGGCGGGAATCGGTGGGACGTGCAGCGGTGCGCACGTTGAACTGGTTGCGGGCAAGACGTTGAAGATCACGGGGAAAGCGGGTGTAGCGAGTTCGGAATTCGACATAGAAGCGGAGTTTGCGGCGGGTGGCAAGTCGCAGTGGGAGCCGCGCGCCGTGACGGCGTCGGCGTTGAGAGCCGACATCGACGCGTTGGGGAAATGCATTCTTGCTCCGTACAAGATTGCGGGTGGCGCAGCCCGTGGTGTCAAGCTGGAATGGGCTCAGAAGGGCGCGAACGACCCGTGGACGCTGACGGCGCAGGGGCGTATTGACGAGGTGTCGGTTCTGGGGAAGGGGAACGAGATTCCGATGCAGTTGACGGGTCTGGAGTTTGGGGCGGAAATAGTGGATGCGCCGGGATCGGCGGGCCAAGTGACGCTGGCGGTGAAGAAAGCGGTTTTGCCGCCGTTGCGGTCGAAGTGGTTTGTGCCGCTGGATGTGCCGGAGGAAGTGAAGAAGAAGCATACGCTGACGGAACGGCCGTGGGCGATCGATCTGGCGGGAGAGAATGTGCAGATCGACCATTGGAAGGGCTCGGGTTTCAAGGGCACGGCTTATCTCGAGGGCAATGAAACGGGCCTGAGCGCGTTTCGTGCGGGGCTCGAGGGCGGGGGTCAGGTGGACGGGGCGTACCGCCGGTTCCGGGACGACAACCGGGGCGAACTGGCGTTTAAATGGAATGGCATCCAGGCGGTCTACCTGACGAGGCAACTGGGCTACGCCGGCATCTTTACGGGCACGACGTCGGGTGAGATTGCTTACTCGCTGGACTCGGACGACCCGGGTACGCTGAAGGGGACGGGGAACGTGCAGATTACGGACGGCCAAGTGAGCGCGGATTACGTGGTGTCGAAGTTGGAGGGGCGTTTGCAGGAGCATATCACGTCGTTGCCGGTGAGCCTCAAGTTCAGGCATTTCAAGACGGACATTGGCCTCGATGGGGACTTGGTGACGACGAACAACCTCGCGCTGGAATCGAATGGGATCAACGTGACGGGGAACGGGAAGTTCTATTTGGATGGTGACGTGGACTACAGTCTGAAGGTGTCGCTGACACCGGACCTTGCGGAAAAGATCCCGGCGCTCCGGGATAACATGAATGTTCAGGGTTTGCGGCTGGCGCAGCAAAACGTGGATCTGGCGTTTAATGTGAAGGGTCCGATATTTAATCCGCAGGCGGAGTTGTCGTCGTTGCCGCCGGTGCATGTGACGGTGGTGAGCAGCGCGTTGGAAGTGACGAGCGACGCGATGAAAGTTTTGGATATCCCTAGAAAAATCCTGGTGGACTTGCTTAAAATTGGTGGGGGGATTGTGGGGATGTCAAAATGAGTCTGGAGTCTGGAGACCGGAGTCTGGAGGAATTTCGGATTGCGGATTTCGGATTGCGGATTGAAGAGGAGACTGGAGGAAAATGAGTCTGGAGTTTGGAGAGGGGAGTCTGGAGGAGTTATGAATGGGAACGGTGGCGCAGAAAGTTTATAGTACATAAGGTAAGGTAGATGGAAATCAAGATAAGTAAGAGTGCTCGGTTTTGCGGGGGATGTCAGCAGCCGTTTGTTCACGAGCAGGAAATGAGTTCGCTGGTTCGTATTCAGAACCAGGCGTTTTGCCGGGAAGACTATTGCACGTTGTGCTGGAATCCGGGTTTAGCGCAGGGTGCGTTTTCGGTGTGGTCTCCGCGGTTTTACGACCCAAAGGTTGCAGAACAGGACCCGCCGGAGGTATTCTCGCCGTTGCGGCAAGTATTCTACGAGGCGGCGGAGTCGGAAGATCGCAGTGAGACGGCGGTTGCTTACCTTGCGGCGCAGTTGCTCAGGCGCCAGAAGGTGTTCAGACTGCTGAAGGAGTCGGACGGCCCGGAAAGTGAAGTACGTGTGGCGCTGTACGCGGACCGGATAGCGGATCGCCTCATCGAAGCGCGCGACCCCGATCTGTCTTACGCGGAATTGGAGGCGGGACGTATCACGCTGCTGGAAAGGCTGAACCGGCTGGAAAACGGGCAGTCCCCGCAAGAGGCACAAACAGATGCTGAAGCCGAACAGATCTAGAATCTCGAACCAGTTGCGGATCGGCGCGGACCTTACGCCAAGCCAGCTTGTGCTGGCGATTTGCGTTTTTTTGTGCGCGGCGCTGATCTGTTTTTCGCTGGGCGTGATTGTGGGGAAGTACGACGAGCGAACCAGCAACCGGGAGAAGACGCGGCTCGTGCTGAAATCGGGGCTGCAGCCGCCAGGTCAGCCGCCGTTGCGGGCGCCGTCGCCGGGCAGGCCGCCGACCGTGGCAAAAGCGGGGCCAGGGGCCGTGCAGGGGGTACAAACGTCGCCGCGGGCGATTGCGGCGCCGCCATCGCCGGGCAAGCCGGGGTATCCTGAATCGCCGGTGAGTGGCAGCGTTCAGGCGGGCCCGCGTGTGAGCGAACATCCGGCGCCGCCAAAACCGGTGTCCGGGGATGGTAGGGCTGCAAGCACGGCGCCTGCGGCTGAGCCGGAGAAACAGCCCGCGGTAGAGACCGCGTCCGCTCCTGCGGCTCAACCAGGGCCGGATGCGAATAAGGCCGAGGGGGCGGCGGGATCGCCGGTGGCGGAATCAGCGAAGGCTGAATCGCCGAAACCCGAACCACCGAAGGCCGAAGCGAAAAATGAGCCGCCAGCGTTGGAACCGGTTGTGGCGCCGTCGGCGGCGGGGCCAGGGGCCGGGGGCGCGGGTACAGCCGCGGCGCAACCGATCTCGCCTGCGGGTAAGAAGGGCCTGTATACGGTCCAGTTGGCTTCGCTGACGTCGGCGACGCGGAAAAAACAGGCGCTGGGGATGAAGAAGAAACTGGAGGCGGACGGTTTGCAGCCGGAGTTGCTGATTTCGCGGGATGGGGCGCGTGTGTCGGTGGTGGTGGGGAGTTATCCGGACAGGCAGGCGGCGCAGGCGGCTTGCAATGAGTTGAGAAAGAACAAGGGGTTTTCGGATTGTTTTGTTCGGACGCGGTGAGTGTTCAAGAAGTGTGGACACCCGGGAATGGCACTAAGATGAGGCTTTGGCAGTGGACGTCACAGCTAAAGCCATGGAAAGTCCCGCTGAAGCGGGCTGTTGACATGGGATAGCGTAAGAACACCCCATCTGAAGATGGGTGCAAAGAGGAGCCTGCTGAAGCAGGCTAAGACACTGTAGCGAGCGTATCTGGCACCGTTAACTTAGAGTGCCATTTGGGGACACCCCACCACGGGCGCTAGGAAGCGCGGCCGGGGGGCGTCCCGGCGGTGTGCGGACGGTGTGAGTAACACGCATACTGGAGTTAGAAGTGGGACATCCCCCAGACAACGGCGCGCTAAGAAGCGCGGCGCTCAGAAGCGTGGCCGGGGGGCGCCCCGACAGCGTGCGGATGGAATGAGCAGCGCAGCGGAAAGGGAAAGATTATGAAAGCGGCAGTCATTGGCCCGGGTGCAATGGGGAGTCTGTTTTCGGCGCGGCTGGCTCTGAGCGGTATCCAAACCACGCTTGTGGATTATAAGAGCGATCGGGCGTCGCGTCTTTTGCAGTCGGGGATCAAATTGGAGACGGGCGAGGGTGTGGTGGTGGCGAAACCGCACGTTGCGTTGCGGGCGCCGGAAGGCCAGGATTTGGTAGTCGTCCTGACGAAAGCGTATACGACGGGCTCGTTGCGGCTGCCTCACAACACGGTGGTTCTGACGCTGCAGAACGGGCTGAACAACGTGGAGGCGCTTTGTTCGCTGGTGGGGTCGTCGAGCGTTTTGGCGGGAACGACGTGCGAGGCGGCGACGCTGGTGGGGGAGGGGCACGTGAAGCACGTGGCGTCGGGGATGACGACGGTGGGATCGTGGACGTCATGCTCGCCGAAGATGGCTGCGGAGATCCTTACGAAAGCGGGGTTTGAGGTGGAAGTGACGGAGGCGCCGGGGCAGAAACTGTGGGAAAAAGTGGCGATCAACAGCGGGATCAATCCGCTGGCGGCGTTGCTGAACGTGGCGAACGGTCGGCTGCTGGAGTTGGTGGAGGTGCGGCAGCTCATGCGGGACCTTGTGGTGGAAGCGGCGAAGATCGCGGCCACGGAGGGATACCGGTTCGAATACAGTCTGGTGGAACGTGCCGAGGACATTTGCCGGGAGACCGCGGCGAACATTTCGTCGATGCTCCAGGATATCCGGGCGGGCCGGAAAACGGAGATCGACGCCATCAGCGGAGAAATCATCCGGCGTGCGGAACTGGCGTCGCTGCCGACGCCGCGGACGCGGGTTGTGTGGCAGCTCGTCAAGGGCATGGAAAGCCGGTGAACGAGATTCCGGGCCTGCTGTACAAAAGCCCCAACACGTTTTCGGTGAAGGAGCGTTTGCTGCTTCGTGGGGGGCCGCCGGTGATCGCGCTGTGCGTGAAAAGCCTGATGGCGACGTGCAGAAAAGAGGTTCGCCATCTCGACGCAATCGAACAGGCCTGTGCTGACCGTGGCCACGCTATTCTGGCCATCTGGCACGAAACGCTGGCCATGGCGGTCTATGTTTTCCGGAACACGGGCTACCACACGCTGACGAGCTACAGTTTTGACGGGGAAATGGCGGCGCGCGTGTTGCGTTGGTTTGGTTTGTTCGCGGTGCGGGGTTCGTCATCACAGGGGGGATCGGAAGCGGTCAAGAATCTGCAGGAAGCGCTGAAGCACGTGCCGTGTGTCGGGTTTACGTTGGACGGCCCGCGGGGTCCGTGGCGGGTGGCGAAGCCGGGTATTGGTGTGCTGTCGGCGCGGGCGGGCGTGGCGGTGGTGCCGCTGGCAGTCGTGGCGTCGCCGGTGTGGCGGCTGAAGTCGTGGGACAAGATGCTGGTTCCGAAGCCGGGAGCGCGGGTTGTCGCGGAGTGCGGCGAGCCGATTGGGGCGCCGCGGGATGATTCGCCGGAGGAGGTGGAGCGGATGCGGGCGCGGGTGGAGGAGAGTCTGAACGAACTGCATGGGAGATTAGACCGGAGTCTGGATAACGGAGGAAATACAGGATAGGGCCTATAGGACAAATAGGAACGACAGGACGTATACTGGGAGGTGAGGCGGCGTTTGGAAAGAAGGAGCCAGAAAGGGGCGTGTGATGGGTGACCGGCGAGTGTGGGCGATTGTGTTGCTGCTGGGCGGGAGCTTTGCCGGGGTGCTTGGGGTGTGGGAGGCGCAGGCCTATTCGATGAAACGGGAGTTTACCCGGGTGATGCTTGGGGCGGGGGTGGAGAACACGCCGCTGTTGATGCAGGACAAGGTTTGGACGGAGCGGGAACTTCGTGGGGTGCGGGTGGTGCGCGTGCCGCGCAGCTATGGCAAGGAGCAGGCGCTTATCCGGGCGGCGCATAAGCGGGGTTCAGGCATCATCACGAACGAGCGCTATAGTTATCAGGCGGTGCTGACGGATTCGGCCACGGGCATCAAGCACGTGTACGGGCGGCTGCGCAACCGGCCGGGCGTGTGGGTGTACGATACGATCCACCCGGATTCGGCGGTGGTGTATATCGATCAGCGGGATGAGGCCATACGAGAGTACCGGGAAAAGGAAGGGCGGTGAGGGGGCGTTGCGCGGGGCGGTGGAAGCGGTGGACATTGTGGACACGCGGCGCAAGCCGCCCGCCCAAAGCGCGGTCGCGCGGGAGCGCGACCCCACCGTGCCCGACCCCACCGTGCGCGACCCCACCGCGCCCACACTACAACGCGCAGTCGGAACGCCCACATGACAACTATATATGACGATATAATTTTTGCTGAATGTGGGTCCGGAATTATTCCGGACCTACAGATGCCGAGCCTACAGGAAGGTGCAAAAACTCGGTCATGCTGTATAACACCCACTGTTGCGTCAAAAATGGGACACCCCCCACCACGCTTTTGGCGTGGCCGGGGGCGCCCCAACGGTTCCGGCGGGATGGCCAGCGCCGGGATTGTTGAAACGGGGCGGGGGGCGTGTCATCGTTGGTGTTCGCGGATGGGCCGCGATTGGGAGAACATGCCGTGAGAGTTTATTTGGTTTTGTTGAGCGGGTTGGTTGTTCTTGGTGCTTGGGGTGCGTTCGGGGCGGAAGCGGCGGAGCCGGTCAAGTGCCTGCTGGTGGGTACGGGCCCGCATGGTGAGGCGGTGATGGACGACGTGCTGCGGGACATCAAGGAGAACTATGGGAGCGTGGCGATTACGGTGACGGAGAACCTGGAAGACCTGCGGCTCGAGAATTTGAAGAATTACGATGTGCTGATGCTGATCCAGATTAAGGTTGAAAATGGGCAGCCGCCGGATTTTGTGAAAGAGGGGATTGTCGAGTTCTTGAAGGGCGGTGGCGGGTTGGTGGTGACGCATTATGCGGTGGCGAACGTGCAGGAGTGGCGGGACTCGATAGACGTCTTTGGTGCGATGTGGGTAGGCGGGAAGTCGACGCACGGGCCGTACCACGAGTTCCGGGTGGACATGGTGGACGAGGCGCATCCGATCGTCGAGGGTGTGAAACCGTTTACGACGAACGACGAGCTGTATTTCAATTTGCTGATGCGGCCGGACATGCACATCATCATGACAGCCAACGAGGAGCGGTTCGGGCATACGGTGGCGGAGCCGATGCTGGCGACGCATTATGTGCATAACGCGCGTTGCGTGTATTTTGCGTTGGGGCACGACCCGGTTTCGTGCCAGCCGCGGGAATTCAGGAAGATCCTGGTTCAGTCGATCGAATGGGCCGCCTGTCGCCGTTAGGCGACGAGGCGTGACATTCGCCGAATGGGCCGCGTGCCGGCGGTAAATCAGCCGGCGAGGGCCATGGGGTTGCCCATGATGATCGACCAGGATGCGCAAATCGGCCATTGGCCGGGGTAGCGGATAAACTCGACGTGCCCGTCCATGAACAGGACGTTGCCGCCGCCGGGGACGTGATTTGCGGCGGTGGTTTCAAGCACAACGATCTGGGCGGCGAGCATGTCGTTCATGATGGCGATTTCGCTTTGCGCAGTGGCTGACCCCGCAGGATTGTTGATGTCCGTTATGAAGAATCGCTCGATGCCTTCTCGCAACCTGTAAACGGTGACGGTGTCCAAATCGGCGTGCTCATAGGACATGTCTGTGTCGAATATGGCCATGTCGTGTGTTACGGTTGCCGCGACGATCATCTCGACGAGTTTCTCTTTAAACCCGTCATCCATCTGCGTGTCCATGTCGAAATCGGGTGAGTTGATTGTGGCGTCGATGGGTATGCGCAGGTAATGATCGGGTTTGAGCGCCCATGCATAGTAGTCGTAGGAGACATTGAAGATCCTGCACGGGCAGATGGGGGAGGCGGCGTCTTCGATGTCGCAGTGAAACTGCCTGTCGACGCAGTATAGGCCGTCCGGGTCGGATGGGCATGCGAGCGTATGGAGGTCGGTAAGGTATTCGGGGAAAATGCTGGGGCCGTCAGGCGACCAGATGACGGGCACGTCTTCAAGCAGGAGCGGCGAGCAGTCTGAGCCGGCAAGGCGACGTAGGGGCGGATACTTCTGGCCCTTTGACTCCTGGGCGTACATTTTGAAGACGACGCCGAGTTGCTTAAGGTTGTTGGCGCAACTGGCGCGGCGGGCCGACTCACGGGCCCGTGCGAGCGCCGGCAACAGAATCGCCGCCAGAATGCCGATGATGGCGATTACCACCAGTAATTCGATTAGTGTAAAGCCTTTGCGTTCCATAAAACATCCCCCTTTGTTGCATAGCTTCCTGATTATGCAAGAAAAGATCGAATTCTACAAGCAGCGGGGAGAGAGATTTTCCGGTGCGATTTCTGTAGAATTGACCCAGATTGCCGGGGGCGAACATGATGGCTTCAACTTCAGGCAAGGGCATGTGGGTCGTGGCAGTCGGCGCGGGTGTTTTCAGCGTGCTGCCGATTGTCTTGTACCAGGTGGTGATCGCCCGTGTGCCCAGCGTGACGGCCGAGGAGGCGCGACGGTCCGTGGACAGCAGCGCCGCGGTGCTGGTGGACGTGCGGCCGGCCGAGGCCTACCGGGAGCGGCATGTGGCCGGGTCGGTAAACTGGCCGGCGGACGAGATCCTCGGGATGCGCGAGGGCGACCCGCTGCCGCCGGCCCTGCAAGGCAAGCGTATGATGCTGATGTGCGAGAGCGGCATCATGAGCACGTTTGCCGTGCGCCACCTCTGTGGGCTGGGGGTCTGGGAAACGTTCTCGGTCAAAGAGGGCATCAGCGGCTACATCGTCTCGGGGCAGACACCGTGCCCGCTGGACATGGTGCGCGGGATGTTTGAAGGGCCGCAGGCGGCGCCGGTACGGCATTCGCCGCTGCACGAGCAGGTGGCGCTGGTAGCGACGGGTTTTGGCGTAAAGCCGTTTTACATGGTGCTTTCATTCGTGCTCGTGGTGGTGCTTTGGCGGTCGCGCGGGCGCGACCTGGTCGCGCTGAAATGGGGGCTGGCTGTTTTTTTTCTCGGTGAGGCGGCTTGCGCGGCGAACTACCTGGTATTCAACGAGACTTCGCACTTGTGGGAGTACCTGCACAGCCTGGGAATGGTGGTCGGGTTCTCGTTCATGACGTACGCGGTGCTGGAAGGCATGGACTGGCGCGTAATGCGGCTGTCGGACTTGTCGGCGCGGTGTGCGGCGACGGGTCTTTGCCGGGTTTGCCAACAGCGGACGGGCGGGCCTTGCGGGTTGGAGCGGGTTTTTCTGTGGCTGACGGCGGCACTGTGGATAATGGCGCTGATGCCGCTGACGGCGAGGCCTCATCCCACCTCTTACAACACGACCATATTCGGCACGGTCTATAACTACAGTCATTCGGCGTTTTACCAGTTGTACGAGATTATGATTTGCCCGGCGGCGGCGCTGATATGCCTTGGGGCGTGTTTTGGCGTGCTGGCGTTTAAAAAGACGGACCGGGTGCCCGTGGCGAAGGTGTTATTTGCGGCGGGGATGGGGCCACTGTTGTTCAGTTTCTTCAGGATGTTGCTTTTGGGCGCGTACCGGGACAACATGGTTTGGTTCAATTTCTGGGAAGAGATCACCGAAGGTATTCTTGTGGTTGGAATCGCGGTGGTGCTCTGGATCTTCCGGGAAGCCCTGTTCAATCGCCCGGCGGGGCAGCAGCCGTAGCCAGAGGCTCGGGTTTGTGAGGCGGGGCAAACCACAAGAGAAGCCGGCCCACCACGTAAAGCGCCAGGGCCGAGCTGGCCGCGGTAAACAGCCAGTACTGCCAATAAGCGGTGAAAAAGCGCTCCCAGCCGGGGTAGATCGAGTGGGCTACGTTTACATTGAGTTCCGGCGGCGTGAACATACGCGAGATCTGCTGGATGAACAAAAACCAGAGGAAAGCGCGCAACCACGTCCATCGGCCGGCGCGCACCTCGCGCAAGGCGATTAGGCCCACCACGGGGCACACCAGGTGTGAAAGGAAAGTGATTGGAGGCATCTGGCGGGTGGAAAGCATGTCCATAATCCAGAGGGGGATGCCTGGCAGCAGCCAGATCGGCGCCAATCGGATCAGGCCGCGGTGACCGAGAAGCAAGCCAATTGCCAATGCGAGATTGGACACGTGGCACATCCACAGGACATGGCCGGGGTTGCCCTGTGACCAGTTGTAGTGGAAATGCAGCAGAAAGATTGTCAGCGGGACGAGGCCCAGCAGCCGGAATCGCCACGGCCACTCGAGCCAAGATTCTCCCGCGCCAAAAAGAACCGCTACGAAGCGCTCCTTACGAGATTTCATGCGCCGTCTTACCTGATTGCTCTGTTTTCCGGTTGTGGGAGGCGGACATGACGCGGTTCATCAGTATCGGCAGTTGCCGGGATGATGCTGGGGCGCAGCGAGTCATTGGCTTATCGTGCAAGGCGTTTCCTCCCTCGAAATCGGCTACCCGCCATACAACTACGCATGGTTACAACTACGTTTGGGACATGTTAAGTCAGCCAGGTTGTTTCTTTGCCTGCTATCGGGGATTGTACGTTTTGCGGGTGGAGGCTGTAAAACGTGAATGGGCTGTTGGTTTTGGGGGGACTTGGCGGCTTCATGTTTGTATTTGCGCGGGGTCCTTCTTGCCTGACGAACAATCCGGTGACGGACGAACAGTTGGCGGCGGCGGCGGACTGGCAGAAGAGGGGCCAGTTTTTGATCGACTATGTGTTTTCGGAGAACTCATCGGGTATCCACGCGCCACAGGAAACGGGGCGGCTTCTGGTGACGGCGATGGATCATATACGGTCGGGTGAGATTGCGCTTCGGAGGTGATATCAATGCCGCGTCAGCGGGCGTCATCCATTCGGATAGAAAAGGGCTTCTTTTGCCGCATCTTCGTCTTCGGCCCGGACTTGGAGTTGGCTTAACCCATGGTGAACAGAAACGCCACGCCGCGGCCAACTGGTGATCCGTGATTCGATGCCGGTGCTTTCCATGGCGGCTTGGGCAGTTTCCGCTTCATCCAAATGACCTTCGAATACGACGACCATCTCGGGGCCTGGCGGTTCTGGTGCGGCTTCGGTGTTGGATGCAAGTTCGAAATCGCACTCGGAGCACTGGGTGCGGCCGGCCCGGTATTGCAGCTGGCATCTCGGGCAGTACATGTCACACTCCTTTGTAGGGATGCCTGTTCTTTTGGCCCCGTGCGCACCGGCCGTGGTCCGTATCGTGACCGGGTCAGTGCCTCGTGTTGCAAAAGTGCGGGCCGACGGAGGCTCATTGCATATAGGAGGCGGGGTCAGAAGGGGGAAGCTTCCCCCTCCCGATCCGATTTATTTTAGTAGCGCCGCGGCCCGCGGCCGCCGCCACCGCCGCCAACGTTTTGGGGGCGCGCTTCATTAACCTTCAATGCGCGACCCATGAACTCTTCGCCATTAAGGCCTTTGATCGCGGCCTGGCCGTCGGCATCGTCCATCTCGATGAATCCAAACCCGCGGGATTGGTTGGTTGCGCGGTCCATGACCACGGAAACGGATTGGACTTTGCCATACACCGCGAATGCGCCTTCAAGGTCGGACTCTTTCGTGTCAAACGACAAGTTGCCTACGTAGATCTTCATGTGGTTTCTCTTCTCCTGTCGGATCGCACCCGGACCATTCGCGGACAGGACAGGATCGTAGGCAGCAGACTGAACAGCAGTTCGTGCAGCGGGTCCCTTTGTACCCTATGAGAGAATGTCAAGTGTACCCTTTTTGGCAGGCCGCAGCCCGCGGCCTTATGTGTATTGTATCATGACGATAGTTCCAGAGCAACATGTTGGGAACGGATGTCATTGACATACGGGCCGGGACTATGCAAAACTAGCCGGGTAAACTTGTTGTGTTAATGGCTATTAAGGGAGGCACGTCACACTATGACGCGGACAATGTCACTGCCATTGGCCTGTGCAATTCTGTTTTGCAGTTTGGCTCACGGGGTGGAGGTCAGTTTTCCAGACCCGGGGCTCGAGGCAGCAGTGCGTGAGGCCATTGGCCAACCCGTCGGGGAAATCCTGGATACTGATTTGGCGGGGCTGACGTATCTGAGTGCTTTTGGCCGCAACGTCTCTGACTTAACCGGGATTGAGTATTGTACGGACGTGACAAATCTCTTGCTGGGCAGCAATCAGTTGGTAAACCTGGAGCCGCTGTCGGGGTTGACCAACCTTCAGTCGCTTACGATGGAGGACAATCAGATTTCAGACATTACGCCGCTGGCGGGCCTGGTAAACTTGGAGTATTTGTGGTTGAAGAATAACAATATTGGCTCGATCGCGGTGTTGTCGGGCCTGAGCAAACTTAACCAGTTGATGCTACACGGCAACCCGTTGACGGATCTGTCTCCGCTTGCGGGCTTGATTAGTCTAAAGGAGCTGTGGGCAGGGTACGAGATAGGCGATTTGGCTCCACTTGCCGGGCTGACCAACCTGACTCTGCTGTTTGTCGGATACAATGTGACAGATTTGACGCCGCTGTCGGGCCTGACAAAGTTGAATTACCTGTACTTGGAGCGGAACTTGATAAGCGATCTGACACCGCTGTCAAACCTGAACGATCTGGAGTGGCTGATATTGGCTGAAAATCAGATAACGAATATTGCCCCGCTGTCCGGCCTGACAAAGCTGAAATCACTGTTGCTCGATCTCAATTCTATAAGTGAATTGTCACCGGTGATGGGTCTTACGAACCTGGAAACCCTTGGGGTGGCATACAACCAGGTGGTTAGCCTATCGGCGCTTGCCGGTCTGACAAACCTCAGGCTACTTTGCCTTCATGGGAATAACATCGTCGATTTGAGGCCGCTGAGAACGACGACAGGCCTGACGCAACTTCAGATAGGCATGAATGACATCACAGATTTGACGCCGCTAGTAGAAAACGTGGGGCTTGATGTTGGCGATAAGGTGTGGGTGGCGGGAAATCCGCTGAACCCGCAGACGGCGTGCTGGGCAGTCAATGAGCTGATGTCGCGGGGCGTGCTGGTTGATTGGACGGGCGACTGCACGTTCAACGAATGCACCGTCATCATGAGCAAAATCAGCCCGGCGTTGGCGCGGTGGGCTATGAAAAACGACGAACTGCCGTCTACCATCGACTCGTGGGACAACGGCATCCCGGACATGTACGAGGTGGCGTTGCCGGTCGCTGCGTTGTGCAACGGCGACGAGGAGCTCGCAGGCGTTTTCATGCTGAACCGCGCGCGCATTCTGGCGGCTCCGGCGTACCAAATCTTGCTCGAAGACGGGTGGTGGTTCTACTGGACAGAATACGCGGATTATTTTGCGGCTCTCGCGACGATGGACTCGCTCTGCGTGGCGGGGCTGGCGGAAATCGGGTTTGAGGGGTTGGTATCATATGAACCAGTGGCGCCGTACGGGGATTTTGATTCCGACGCGGCGACGAACCAGGAAGAGTACGACAACGTGATTGCCTGGGGCGGGTCGGAACGCGACTACGCGCGGGCCGCCATGTCACCTTTCACCCAAGGGCTCACGCCCATGCCGGCCGCGACCCTTCCCGCTCTGGGAGGGCTTGTCGTGTCGGTCCTTGCTCTCGGAGCGGCGCTGATCAAGAAGAGGGTCCTTTGAGCGGTTTTAGTCCGGTGCAGTATGATGCCGCGTATGGACAGCCGGGAACTTGTTTTGCGCGCAATCGAGCGGCGCGACCCGCCGCGCATCCCGATCAATTACTGCAACCGCGACTTCGACTCGTCGGACACGATCTCGGTGACGTGGAAGCCTGCGGCGTCTTTTGTTCCCGGGCGAGAGGGTGCGAGCGAGTGGGGGTACGTTTGGGAAGTGCTGGATGGGACGATGGGCCAGCCTCGTTGTCACCCGCTGGCCGACTGGTCGCGTGCGTCGGGTTACGCGGCGCCGGACCCGCGAACAGTTTTGCAGCGGCCTCGTGGGACCCGGAGCGGGCCAGCCGTTGGCCATATATTGACAGCCGAATCTGAGCTTCGCGAATACCCGGATCAAGGTTGAGGGCAGCCATATACTGTACGGCCGCCCGGTCGAACTCTCGTCCCGCCTCGAGGATGCTGGCGAGTGCACACCGGTGCGCGGGATTGTTGGGTTCATTGCGTACAGATTTTTCAAACGTGGCTATTGTGTCCGCGTAATCTTTTTGAAAGCCTTGATACATTTCCTCGTTCTCGCTGCCGGCAAGATTTCTCGGAGAGCCCACCAGCATGTTTCGCGGCGTGCCGATGCAGCGCAGGAGATGCGGTTACCTTTATGGCTGACCGAAGATCGCCGCCAAGAAAAACAAGCAAAATCCTGGCATGCCCACCGCGAGATAGCCGACCAGTATGCGTCGCCCCCACAGGGTGGTTTTATCTTGGGTCAGGTATTCCTGGACGTGAGGGAGCCGGGCATATGCTTTGATGGCGGAGGCGAGCCTCCACCAACGCCACAGCCACCTCAGGAACGTGAACGGGGAGAAGAGGATCTGTATAAACAGCATAAGCAAAGAAGCTCTGGCATCCGGTGCATATTGCCCAGGCATGAACTGGAAGTGTCCACTACGTCTTTGTTGGATGACAAATGCGTCGTAGGCCTCCTCCTCACGGCCCCACATGAGAACCCCCCAATAGATAGCGGCGAAGCCCGGCCCTAGCCCAATTGCTCCAAGCCATCCCAGCAGCAGGGCAACACCGATTGCCTCCCCAATGCCACCTTGCTGATAACCTACGGAGAGACCCATCAAAAAAAGCAGCAAGCAGAAAACTACACTTAATGTCATCCCGACCTTCAGAACGTGGAGTATCACGGCGCCCAAATAATTCCGGGCCTCCATCAGTTCAGTGGGTTCATCCACCGGCATGTCGGCATCCATTTCTTAGTCTCCCTCGCGCGCCCGGGAGAGCGGTGGTCCGGGTCTTAGATCATCCTCCCAACCGCTTCCGTTACAGAGTGGGCACGTTTCCTCGCTATAGGCATCGAAGACGATCCATCCTGAACCGTTGCATCTGTGGCACCGAATTGATCCGGTGCTGCGCACCCGATACGCTTCTATTTCTTTGAACCTCCGTTTGTAAAGGGGCGTAAGGGACACCACACAAAAGGTCATTAGAACCATGATGGCCAGGACGGCTTTGCCCCATTTCGCGCCGCCTAACCACCAGGTTAGAACCGTCGCGGGTGCGACGAACCACAACAGGCACGCAAAAGCCAATCGGGCCGAATACGCCAGGGAAGAGTCCTTACTTGAGCGCATCTTTGTGCCTTCTCTTGGCTTGTTGTGCATCAGCCGAGAACTTCAAGAGCAGCGTTGAAGTTCTTCGGAATATACCGGGAGGCTGGCGCATGTTTAGGCCCTTTGTTTACGACATCTGCACACGGCGCGTGGAAGATGGTTCAGGGCGGCCGAACAAGAGTTCCGAATGCGGCTTATCGACCGCCTTGGGGAAGGCGGGATGCCTGACTGAATTGTGTTAGACGCTGCGCTGCCCGTTTCCCGCTCCTTTATGCCTCAGCTACTCCATCCGACACGCTTCTTGGTGGTGGCGTGCTGCAATGGTTTAGCTGCGGGAAGACATGTCGCCGCTAAGGCGGGGATACCTCTTATGAAAAGCCCAATGGCGGTTTAGCGCGTCCTGTAACTCGTCCAGCTTGCGTTTCGGCGATCCATGCAGCACCGACCAGACCACAGGCCAGCCGTTGGCGAATTCCTTTCGCTCAATGGTTACCGTTTTCCAGATCTCCCAGTTGCCTACCGGCATGCTGACGATCCGCTGAGCATCGAGGCCGGCGTCGGGATCGGCAACGTGGGTTCCCGTTTCTTCCAGAAAATGCGACAGCAGAGCCTTTGCCGCGTTAAACCACGGACCAAAACCCACGTAAATTGCCGCCCCGCTACCGGCAAGAAAAATCAGAAAAGCGAGCCACGGGGCATTTGCCTTCCAGCCTGCCAAGAGTGCAACGACGACGGACAAAACACCGATGCCGGCAGCCGAAAACTGGTGAGGCAGGAAGCCGCCCAAACTTCTCACGTTTTTGTTGGTATGTCTAGTGATATCTTCGGCAATTGCTGAGGCTCTCCGGATGAATGGGAATTCCAACAAGCGAAGTTTTCCTCGGGTATCACCCAAATAAGAACTTGGCATTTTCGTCCCTCCTTGTTTTGGGGTGAGTTAATCTGATGAGGTCTGCTTGTATGAGATGAGCATGCACCCCCGTGAGCAGAAACACGCCCCCAGAAACGCGGAGACGTGACCTGCCCCCGTTCCGTTCTCCCTAGTTGATACCGGCAGCCTACCACATGAGGCTGTTACAGTCAATAGATTCAGAATCTTGATTTGCCGGTTGCCATTCTGTTGCAGGTGACTGCGTCGGAGACTTTCACCGGAGAACACACGACAGACAACGGCAACTTGACGAGGGCGGGACGTTGTCAGCAGCGAATGAATCAGGCAGATCATGCTTTGAGCGATCTTGACCAGTGCAGTATGATGCACGCATGGAAAACCATGCGCGCATGGAGAGCCGGGAACTTGTTTTGCGGGCGATCGAGCGGCGTGACCCGCCGCGCATTCCGATCAATTACTGCAACCGCGACTTTGACTCGTCGGACACGATCTCGGTGACGTGGAAGCCTGCGGCGTCTTTTGTTGCTGGGCGAGAGGGTGCGAGCGAGTGGGGGTACGTGTGGGAAGTGCTGGATGGGACGATGGGCCAGCCTCGTTGGCATCCGCTGGCGGACTGGTCGCGTGCGTCGGGTTACGTGCCGCCGGACCCGCGGGCGGCGGGGCGGTTTGAGGGGGTGCGCGAAGAGATCGCGCGGTGGCCGGGCAGGTTCATGAAGTTTGGGCTGGGCATCACGGGGTTCAACCAGGCGACATTCCTGCGCGGGTATGACGCCTTTATGACAGACCTGTACGAGGCGCCAGATCGCGTGGACCGTGTGCTGGATTTGGTGTTCGAGTTTGAGAACGGGCTTATCGACCAGGCGCTGGAGCTGCCGATCGATTGCGTGGCGTTCGGCGACGATTGGGGCACGCAAAAGGGGCTGATGATCCCGTTGGGTCTGTGGCGTGATCTGTTTCTGCCGCGGTACGCGGATCAGTTTGAACGGGTGCGCCGGGCGGGCAAGAAAGTGTGGTTTCATTCGTGCGGCGACGTCTTTTCGATCATCGGGCATCTGGCGGAGGCGGGGGTGGACGTGATCGAGTTGCTTCAACCGGACCTGATGGGCGTCGAGCGGCTGGCGCACGAGTATGGGGGCCGGATCTGTTTCTGCTGCTCGGTGGACCACCAGCGGGTGGCAATCTCGGGCAGCCGCGAGGAGATTTTCGCCTACGCGAGCAAACTTGCCGAGACGTTTGGTCGATTTCACGGGGGATTTATCGCGTATATCGAAGACTACGCGTCGCTTGGCATGAGCGAACAAAACTACCAGTGGATCCGGGATGCGTTTCACCGTATTGGTGGTAGAATCCTTGGTGAAGCGTAACGGGAATGGGTAGGTTTTATGGCTGACGTAGTGACACAGGTTGGCGCGGCATTCTGGCAGGCTTCGGGTGCGCTTTCAGACCGGGTAAAGCGGTTGCGGGACGAGTATTTCTCTTTTGAGACGCGCGGGTTCCGGAATGAGGTGATGCCGTTTACAACGGGCACGCCCTGGGACACGGTGTACCGGTATGCGAACTGGACGAATGTGCCGGAAGTGATGCCGTTCCTGCGGGCGTACGAGGATTCGCTGGCGGCTGCGGCGCGCGTGGTTCCGTTGCCGGGAGGATTCTGGGGGATGCCGCTGCCGGTTCGGGTGGCGCTGTTTTTTGCGGAGGTGGTGGGCAGCCACCTGCCGGTGGACATTCTTGACGGCGAACTGATAGTCGGCGGGCAGTTCAATACGGCGTTGTCGCTGTGCCTGACGAAGCGGGAAGCGCGGGATCGGGCGCGGCGGGCGGAATCGTTCCGCGCGGCGATTGTCGATGCGTCGGGCTTGGGCCTCGGCAACTGCGGGGCCGTCCCGGGCCACCTGATACCGGACTATGCGAAGGTGCTGCGGGTTGGTTTTCGGGGCATCTTGGATGAGGTGCGCCGCGAGCAGCGGATCGAACCGGATGGCAACAAGCGGGCCGTGCTTGAATCGTTCGCGATCGCGGGCCTCGCGGCGCGCGCGTTTGCGGCGCGTTACGCGGCGGCGGCGGCGTGTCAGGCGGCCGATGCGCAGCCGGCGAGGGCGGCCGAGTTGCGGGAAATCGCGGACGTCTGCCGGAAAGTTCCGTGGGAACCGGCGGGGACGTTTTGGGAAGCGGTTCAGTCGCTGTGGTTGACGCACATGCTGGTGGTGACGAGCGAGTCGTACCCCGGCGCGGGTGTATCGTTTGGCCGGATTGACCAGTACCTTTGGCCGTACTATGAGCGGGACGTCGAGTCGGGGCGTCTGACGCGTGACCAGGCGGGCGAGTTGTTGCGCTGCTTTTTCATCAAACCGAACTACGCCTATGATTATCAGGGGCGCGTCGGCCGGAACCAGGGCATCAACTCGTCGTTTGGCCAACTGATGACGCTGGCGGGGTGCGGGCGGGATGGGGCCGATGCCTCGAACGACCTGACGTACCTGCTGCTGGACGTCATCGAGGAGATGAACCTCCTCGAACCCAAACCTAACATCCGCTTGCACGAGAGAACGCCGGATCGCCTGTTGATGCGTGTGTGCGGCCTGCTGGCACGGGCGCAGGGCGCACCGTTTTTGCTCAATTTCGACGAGACGTCGATGCGCGGCCTGCACTGGGAAGGGTTGCCCGAGCAGGACCTGTGGGATTACGCGGCGGTGGGGTGCCTCGAGAATACGCGGCAGGGGGACGATCGATCCGGCACGGTTGACGTGAATCTCAACCTCGCGAAGGCGGTCGAGTTCACGCTGTTCCAGGGCAGAGACCAGGCCTCGGGAAAACAGATAGGCCCGGCGACGCCCGATCCGCGATCGATGCGGACCTGGGATGAGTTTGAGGGGGCGTTTCGCGCCCAGCTAGCTTTTTGCCTGAGGCGCCTGGTCGAGTTGAACAACGAAGCGGATACGACGCGGGCGACGTATGAGCCGACGCCGTATTTGTCGGCGTTGGTGGGGGGTTGCATCGAGAAGCGGAAAGATGTCACGGCGGGCGGTGCGCGGTTCAATTTCATCACCGTGGAAGGCGTCGCACTGGCGACGGCGGCCGATTCGCTGTCGGCCGTGAAACGGCTCGTTTTCGAGACGAACACGATCCGGATGGACGCCCTGCTGGAAGCGGTCGGAACCAACTTTGAACATGCCGAGTTTCTCCGGCAGATGTTGCTCAATAAGGCGCCCAAATATGGGAATGACGAGCCGGACGCCGACAGAATGGCGCGGGACCTTACGCAATGGTGGGCGGAGGATGCGGCGACGCTGAGGACGCCAGTGACGGGCAAACGGTATCGGGCGGGATATCTGTCGTGGAACTATGGCATTGCGTATGCGCCGCTGACGGCGTCGACGCCGGACGGGCGCAAACGGGGGACGTATCTGTCCAACGGCGTGGCGGCGGTATCGGGCATGGACCGGGCGGGTCCTACCTCGGCGGCGCGCGCGGTCGGGACTCTCGGGCTCGAGGTTGTGCCGAATGGTGCTTCGCATACGATCTCGCTGCCTCCGTCGTTGATGCGCGACGAGGAACACCTCGAGAAACTGGCGGGTTTCCTCAGGGCTTATTGCCGTGACGGCGGGTCGGCCCTCCAAATTAACGTTATCGACGCGGCCACGCTCCGTCAGGCCCAGCAACGGCCCGACGAGTTTCAGAATCTGCTGGTGCGCGTGACAGGCTACAACGCGTATTTTGTGAACCTGGGCCGGGAAATTCAGGAAGAGATCATTGCGCGGGAGGTGCGCGCCGAGTGAGTGAGTGCGACATCGAAGCGGTTGTTTTTAATGTTCAGAAGTTCTCGACGGAGGACGGGCCAGGGATTCGGACGACGGTATTTTTCAAGGGCTGCCCGATGCGATGCCCGTGGTGCCACAATCCCGAGTCGATCAATCGTCAGCCCGAGGTGGTGTGGCACCGTGGGCGCTGCCTGAACGATCGGGGCTGTGTGGCAGTCTGCCCAGAGGGGGCGTTGACCGCGGGGCCGGAAGGCATCCGCATCGACCGGACACGTTGCCGTGGGTGCGGCCGGTGTGCCGAGTTTTGCCCATCCGCCGCGCTTAAGATGCACGGCCGCAAAATGCGGATAGCCGAGTTGTTCGAGGTCCTGGCAAGAGACCGGGTTTTTTACGAGCAATCGGGCGGCGGCGTGACGGTGTCCGGCGGCGAGCCGCTGCTGCAACCCGAGGCGTGCGCGGCGTTGCTTCGCCGGTTGCACGAGGACGGGATACATACGGCGCTCGATACGTGCGGCGCGGGCTCGGGCAGCGGATTGCGGGAAATACTGGAATGGACGGATCTGGTGTTGTTCGATGTGAAGACCGTGGACGCTGCCCGGCACGCCGAATTCACGGGAGTCCCGTTTGACCGGGTGGAGGCGGCCGCGCGAACCGTTGCGGAATCGGCGCGTGCGCGCGGGATCGAGGTCTGGGTGCGGACGCCGGTGATCCCGGGCTACACGGACGGCGAGGACACCATCCGTGGCGTCGCCCGGTTTGTGGCAAGAACTTTCCCGAGTTGCGCGCGGCACGATCTGCTTGCCTTCTCGAACCTGTGCACCGACAAGTATGCGCAGTTGGGAAGGCCGTTCGCCCTGGAGAGAACGCCGCTGCTCGGTGCCGGCACGATGGAGCGTTTGTGCCGGGTTGCACGCGAGGAGGGGTCTAAGCACGCATGCTGGAGCGGGCCCACGCTCCGGACAGACGCGGAGACGTAGCCGATGCTGACCCCCGAACTCAAGGCCGCGTTGTCGGGCGAAACGACGCCGAAGTTTCTGGCCACGCTCGACGCGGACGACCGGCCCAACTGCGTCCCCGTGATCAGCCTGACGCCGTGGGACGACACGACGCTCGTGTTCGGCGAATTTTTCATGAACAAGACGCGCAGAAATCTGCTCATAAACGCCAAGGTCGGGGTGGCCGCGATCAACGACAAACTCGAAGGGTGGAGCCTTAAAGGGACGTTTTTGGGTTTCGAGACTGCGGGTCGGCGTGTTGATTGGCTCAACCAGACGCCGCTGTTCCGCTACAACGCCTACACCAGCGCGCGGAGTGCGGGCGCCATCCGAATCGAGCAGGTATCGGCGCTGCCAGCCATATCGCGATGGAGGCTGGTGAGCGATTTTGGGCGAGTCCGGCTTGTTGCGCCTTTTTTGAAAGGTTCGGGGCGGCCGTGCATGCCCGGCAGGGTTTGTGAGAAGTTCCAGCGGATGAAGGCGGTTCGGGCGCTCGCATTCCGGGACGAGGACGAGTATCCGCGGGCGTTTCCGATCCTGGCGTGCATTGCGGCGGGTCCGGGGCGGCTGCTGCTGAGGGGGCCCATGCTCGACGGCCGCCGGATCCGGCTGGCTCCCGATACCGAGGCGGCGGTCGCGGTGATCACGATGGAGCCGATTGCGTACCAGGTCAAAGGGACATACCGGGGCGAAATGGGGGGTTGCGGCCTGATCGAATTGCAGGAGTGCTACAGCGCGTCGCCGCCGCTGCTGGGCGAACGTTTGGATGCGCCGCCGCAGTCCAGCGCGTGACACCCGACGGCGCGAGATGCAGGGGTGGGGGGGTACGAGGAGGGATCGGAGGGGCGACAGATGTTGGGATGGATTGACGGAAAAGCTGCGGGGGGGTAGAATGGACGCCGGACCGAGGACTATGGCGGGGCCGGCTTGGTTTTCTGAGGCGGGCCCAACAGACAAAGGAGGGATTAGCATGCATAAGCTTCGCGAAAGACGAGGATTTACCTTGATTGAGCTGCTCGTGGTGATAGCCATCATCGGCATACTGGCGGCGATCTTGTTGCCGGCGCTTGCGCGGGCGCGGGAGGCGGCTCGTCGCTCATCGTGCGCGAACAACCTGAAGCAGATTGGCCTGTCGCTGAAGATGTACTCGAACGAATCGAAAGGCGAGAAGTTTCCGCCGAAAGCGGCCAACCTCGGGAACTTCATGTGGTCGTTTCCGGCGATGTACCCGGAATACCTCTCCGATGTCAACGTTCTGTTTTGCCCGTCGGATTCTGAGGCGCCGGGGTTGTACCTCGAAGTCGCCCCGGGCACGGGGTGGGTCAACAGCAACGGGTCCATCAACATCAATCAGATCGAGGGAAGCAACGTGACCGCCACCTCGGATCCCTGGGTTGGTCCGCCCGAGGGCGCGCCGCCCGCGGACCGTTCGTACATGTACGTGGGCTGGGCCATTGCGGAAAACGACTGGGTGATCCCGTACATGCCGTTTCTCAATTTCTTCCTGGACGAGGTCGTAGTGGGCAACAATTACGACAGCGACCTGACGTACACGCACCCGGGCAACGCCGCCGAGGCCGCCTCCCTGGAACAGGGGCCCGTAAGCCAGATTATCGAACCCGGCACTGAAATCTCCTCGTACCGGCTGCGGGAAGGTATCGAACGGTTCTTCATCACGGACATCAACAATCCGGCGGCCAGTGCGCTCGCCCAGTCGGAACTCGCGATCATGTGGGATGTCACGTCGACCGACGTGAATGTATTCAATCATATTCCCGGCGGGTCGAATGTGCTGTACATGGACGGGCACGTCGAGTTCATCAAGTACAACGAAAGCAATACGGAATTCCCGGTCACAAAGGTCTGGGCACTCGTGTCCGAAGTGGGCGCCATGGACGATCCGCGATAGGCGGTAGGCCGGGCGCTGTTTCAGTAAGACACAGGTACCCCCCCGGCTGTGCCGGGGGACTTACAAAGGTTTGACCTTTTCGGCAGTGGTTGGTGGGCATTAGGTGATGGCACCGCATGGACGGTTTGTCACGAACGCTGAACGCGATTAGAGAAGTCACGCTGAAGCGCGCTGGAATAAGAAGGGTAGAATGCCGTATCCACCCCTGCTAAAGCAGGGTGCAAAGAGGAGTCCGCTGAAGCGGGCTAAATCTAGGGGTTATGGAGTTGGCTCCGTGTTTGCGAACCAGCCCCCTTGGGGGGCTCGCAACAATAAGCCCCCGGCTTTGCCGGGGGTCATTTAAGTAGGTATTACGCGCAGATTGTAGTTGTTGCCCGCGCAGCACGTGCCGTTGCGCGGGCTTTTACTTTTACGCTTCGATTCACACTTCAGGAAGCCTGCAATTTTGCGTTTAAAATCATAATTGCAGGAAAGGAGGGTTCCCGATGGGCTACATTTCACGTTCGCTGGAGCCGGTGATCAAGAAAGCCGCGGCCGAGTTTCCCGCGGTGGTGTTGAGGGGGCCGCGGCAGTCCGGCAAGACGACTTTGCTCCAGAGACTTTTTGCCGGGCGGTACAGATACGTCTCGTTGGAGCCGCCGGATGTCAGGGCTGCCGCCGTTGAAGATCCTCGCAGCTTCCCGAATATGCACGCTCCGCCGGTGATTTTCGATGAGGCCCGGCACGCGGCCGAGTTGTTACCCTACGTCAAGGAGCGGATTGACGCCGCGCGAGGCGTTTCCGGGCAGTATGTGCTTACTGGGTCATGCGGGGGTACGTCGTTCATCCAGGCGATGTTTGGTTGCCTCTGGGCTCGGACGTAACCGCACGTCCTTTCAACGCGCTCTAGTGGGCGAGACCCTCCGACTTTGTTCGCGACCTTGCGCCAACATCTACGCGTCATGCGCAGATGCTGCAAATAAAGCTTCTAACCTCATGGCGCACCCGGTGGTGCGGTAAAGTCGATTTTGTGCGGCAGAACATGTCAAAATGGCTATTGGAAACCCATGGAGGCAATGCCATGAGCAAACAGATTTACCTGACCGAACAGGATCGGCAGCGGCTGTTGGACAGTATTGCCTTACTGCGGGAGTCTCGGGACAAGCGAGAGTTACCTCACATCGAGCAACTGGAGCGGGAAATTGAGCGTGCCGAGATTGTTTTAAAAGCGCAGGATATGCCGGGCGATGTAATCACGATGCGGTCGCAGGTTCGGCTGCGGGACATGACAGGTGGCCGGGAACAGGAGTTTAACCTGGTCTACCCGCCGGAATCGGACCCGGACCGGGGGCTGATTTCGGTGCTTGCGATGTTGGGAACAGCGATGCTCGGGTATCGTGTGGGTGATGTTTTCGAGTTGGATTTGCCCAAGGGCCGGAAAACGTTTCGGGTGGAAGCGGTTTTGTATCAACCGGAATCCGCAGGAGACTACGATTTGTGACGCAGGTCTGACGCCATGAGCAGGGAACGCCGCAGATGGCCCGCCGAAGCCGAATTGACGGAACGAATCAAGGAACTAACGTGCCTGCTTCAGATGGCACAAATTGCCGCGGAGCCCGGAGTTTCTCTCGATGAGATCCTTCACCAGACGGTTAAGTTGCTGATACCGGCGTGGCAGTATCCTTCGATAACGTCGGCGCGTATAGTAATCGACGGGCAGAGCCGGGAGGCGCCCAATTTCCGTGTAACTGGCCAAACCCAGCGGGCGGATATCGTCGTGGATCGCGTTAACCGAGGCTTCGTGGAAGTTGTTTACCTGGAAAAGCGGCCGCGGCGCGACGAAGGGCCGTTTCTCCGGGAAGAGCGAAACTTGATCAATGCGATCGCGCAGCAGGTGGCGCTGATCCTCGAGCGGAAAGAAGCGGAGCAGGAAAGGGCGCAACTGGAAAACCAGCTTCGCCATGCGGACCGGCTTGCCACGATTGGTTTGCTGGCGGCCGGGGTAGCCCATGAACTGAACGAGCCGCTGGCGAACATCCTGGGGTTTGCCCAACTGGCCAAGAAACAATGCGGGGTTCCCGAACCGGTAGCGGGCGATTTGGGCAAGATCGAGGCGGCCTCGCTGCACGCGCGGGAAGTGATCAAGAAACTGCTGACGTTCGCGCGGCAGATCCCGGCTCAGAAAATGTGCGTGCACCTCAATGAAGTAGTCCGGGAGAGCCTGTTTTTTTTCGAGTCGCGCTGCGCCAAAATGGGGATCGAGGTTCAATGCAACCTCGAGGCTGGGTTGCCGCCGGTGCTGGCCGATCCCGCCCAACTCAACCAGGTTCTGGTGAATCTGGTTGTAAACGCGCTTCAGGCGATGCCGGATGGCGGCGCCCTGTGCATTTGGACGCGTGCCGGCTCCGGGTGCGTGTACCTTGCCGTGGAAGACAGCGGGCCCGGGATGCCGCCCGAGGTGCTCGAGAAGGTTTTCGTGCCATTCTTCACCACCAAAGACATCGGCCAGGGCACGGGCCTTGGTTTGCCCGTGGTGCATGGGATCGTGACCTCGCATCAGGGCGAGATTCATGTGCAGAGCGAACCGGGGCGCGGTACGCGCGTGGAAGTGAAGTTGCCGGCCGTCGCCCCGGCTGAAACAGAAGGGGCCTGCAAATGATGTCCACGGCTGCCAACAAAGAACGAGTCCTGGTTGTCGACGATTCGGCGCCGACCGTGGAGGTGCTCGAGCGCAACCTGGCTGCCGAAGGATACGCCGTCATAACGGCCTCGACCGTGGCGAGGGCGATCGAGTTGCTCGAGTCGGCGCCGGTTGATCTCGTAATTACGGATCTTAAGATGCCGAAAGTGACGGGGCTCGACCTGGTACGGCACGTGCGCGAGAACTATAAAGACACCGAAGTCATCATGATTACGGGCTACCCCACGATCGAAGGCGCGGTCGAAGCCGTCAAGACCGGCGCCGACGAATATCTGGCCAAACCGTTCACGGACACCGAACTGCTGGCGGCGGTACACCGGGCCCTGGACACGCTGCGCACCCGCAAGTGCCGCTGGTCCACCCCGCTGCAGACGCCGGGCGCGCCCCAGGGCCTGTTGGGCAAGTCGGTTGTGATGCAACAGGTGTTCCGCTTGATCTCGAAAGCGGCCTCGACGCCGGCCACGGTTTTGATTACGGGTGAAAGCGGGACGGGCAAGGAACTTGCCGCTCGAGCCATCCACTACGGGAGCGGGCGATCCTCGGCTCCGTTTGTGCCGGTCAACTGCGGCGGGATACCGGATGGCCTGCTTGAAAGCGAGCTGTTCGGCCACGTCAAAGGGGCGTTTACGGGCGCCACCGAAGCCCGAGCCGGTTTCTTCCACGCGGCCGACGGCGGGACGATCTTCCTGGACGAAGTCAGCGAAACCAGCCCGTCGATGCAGGTCAAGCTCCTGCGGGTGCTGCAAGAGAAAGAGGTGTGCATGGTAGGTTCAACCCGGCCGCGTCGGGTGGACGTGCGGATTGTGGCCGCCACCAACAAAGATCTCACGGACCTGGTCAAAAAAGGCCGTCTGCGCGAAGACTTGTACTACCGCTTGCACGTTCTGACCATAAACCTTCCCCCTCTGCGGGACCGCGGAGACGACACCCTCTTGCTTGCGACCCATTTTGTGCACCGGTTTGCGGGCGAACTCGACCAGCCCACCCCCAGCTTTTCCGACAGGGCGTTGCAGGTCCTGCGCAACTATGAGTGGCCCGGAAATGTACGGGAACTGGAAAACGTTGTACAGCGCCTTGTTCTGATGACGGAAGGCAGCGTTATCGACGCGCCCGACTTGCCGCCGCTGATGCGGTTCTCGGCGTTGCGCGCGACCGGCCTCGACCGGACCCTCGCCGAGGTTGAAGCCGAGTACATCGCCAGCGTGCTGGCAAGCGTTGGCCAGAACAAAAGCAAAGCCGCAAAAATCCTCGGAATCGATCGAAAAACCCTGCGACAGAAGCTGCAAAATGGCGCTATCGACAGCGGTCCGACCGATGATTGAGCCTCGGTAGCGTTCAAGCCCGAGCCGGGGAGTTTTTCCCCAGTGGCCCGTTTTTCCCCAGGATCGCCCGCCCATAATCTCACCAATTTGCCCAGTTTTGGCTGGTAATGCCCTTGGCATCCTTCTTGCGCTCTCCGATTGCGACGATACGGCTCAAACTCGGGAGAGTTGCGTCATGCACACAAGACCTCAAGTAGAACTGTGCAAAACATGCAAAGGAGCGGCGGGATGCAACGTTCCGCGCAAAGCCACCAAGCCGGTGGGCCAATGCAAGGCCTTTGAGAGTTTTGAATACTTTGTACCGGCGATTCTGCAGGGGCAAATCCAGCATGAGGGGTGGGATGCCGTAAACCGTGCTGCGGGGTTGTGCGGCGATTGCGGTGCACGGGATACGTGCATATTCCGCCGGCGCGAAGGCGGCACTTGGCACTGCGAAGAATACTGCTGAGCGTCTGACTGGGGGCGGGGGCAAACTGCAAGGAGATAGGCGTGGAAACGCAGGTAAATGGAGAAGAAATTCTGGAGATTGTACGCAAGCACGAGGGGAATCTCGGCGGCTTGATAGCTCTTCTTACGGAGATCCAGGAGGTCTATGGGTATCTGCCGGAAAAGACACTGCGGATAGTGGCAACCGCCACGGGCACTTCCCTGGTGGACGTGTATGGGGCGGCGACCTTTTACCGGGCGTTTAGTCTGCGTCCGCGGGGAAAACATCATGTGTGTACCTGCCAGGGCACGGCGTGCCATGTGCGGGGCGCCCAGGCTGTCGCAACGGAGTTTGAACGCCAGTTGGGCATTCCGGCCGGAGAAACCACGCCGGACGGCAATTTCACTCTCGAGACGGTGAATTGCCTGGGGGCTTGCGCGCTGGGCCCCATTGTCGTCACCGACGGGGACTGTCATACAAAGGTCCGTCCCGCGGCCGTGAAGGGCATACTGAAAAAAAGTCGATTGACGCCAGGCCGCGCCCGCCGAGCAACGGGATCCTCTCCGGCGGCCGCGGGCAAAGACGTCTCAAGCATGTAGAGGAGGTACGCATTGGCCCCGCGACTGATTTCGTTTGAACGATTCAGGGTGTTTCAGCGCAGGCTTGTTCAAAAACGCGGTCGGAACTGCCGCACGCTTGTCGTGCCGGCGGGGGCTTGCGGGCTGGCCAGCGGGGCCGGGCAGTTGATTGCCGCACTTCAGGACGCGATCCGGAAGGCGGCGGCGGCGCGGTTGAGTTTGCGCGTAACGGGATGCCACGGGTTTTGCGAGCAGGAACCGTCGGTGCTGGTTGAACCCGAGGGTACATTCTATCCGCGTGTCGGCCTCGAGCATGTGGGGCGGCTTGTGGAGGCAACAGCCCGCGGCGAGATTCTCGAAGATCTGCTTTGGTTGGATCCAGGCACGGGAAAACCGGTGGCGCGGCAGACAGATTTACCGTTTTTCCGCAAGCAAGTCCGGACCATTATGTCGCGCAACGAGAGGGTCGATCCGGTTCGCGTGGAGAGCTACATCGAGTCCGAGGGGTATAGCGCGCTGGTCAAGGTGTTGGAACGTGGCGATCCCCAATGGGTGGTGGAGGAGGTGGTTCGATCGGGATTGCGGGGCCGGGGCGGCGCCGGGTTTTCGACCGGCGCAAAGTGGCGCATGTTGGCGAATCAGCCCGGGCCGCATGGTAAGTTCCTGGTGTGCAACGCGGATGAAGGCGATCCGGGGGCGTACATGGATCGCAGCGTGCTCGAGGGGAATCCGCACAGTATTATCGAGGGCATGTTGATTGGCGCGTACGCGACGGGTGCGACCAAAGGCATTATATACGTCCGCAACGAATATCCGTTGGCGATCGAGCACATGCACCTTGCGCTGGCGCAAGCCCAGGCGCTGGGCTTGCTGGGAAGCACCATTCTGGGCACCGATTTCTGTTTTGATATTGCGGTCGTTCAGGGCGCGGGGGCGTTCGTGTGCGGGGAGGAGACAGCGCTTATTCGGTCGATCGAGGGCAAGATGGGCGAGCCGCGGCAACGCCCGCCATTTCCAATACAGAAAGGAATCGACGGCAAACCCACCGCCATCAACAACGTGGAGACGTGGGCCAACATTCCGCCGCTCATTATGCATGGTGCGGAAAAATTCCTTGAAACCGGCACCCCGGGCAGCACGGGCACCAAGGTGTTCAGCTTGGTGGGCAAAGTCCGAAACACGGGATTGGCGGAAGTGCCCATGGGGATGTCGATCAAAGAAATTGTCTACGATATCGGGGGCGGGGCCCTCGGCAAGTCGAGGGTGAAGGCGGTTCAAACGGGGGGGCCATCCGGCGGGTGCATTCCGGCGCGCCTGTTCGATCTTCCCATCGACTACGACAGCCTGGCGGAGGCGGGGACCATCATGGGTTCCGGCGGCATGATCGTCATGGATGAAACTACGTGCATGGTGGATCTTGCCAAGTATTTCATGAACTTCCTGAAGGGGGAATCGTGCGGCAAGTGCTTCTCCTGCCGGAAGGGTACACAGCGGATGTACGAGCTCCTCGACGACATCTCGCAGGGCCGGGGCACGTTGGCGCATATCGACTTGCTCGAGGAATTGGCCCATGTGGTGAAGGACACCACCATGTGCGGGTTGGGCCAAACCGCCGCCAATCCCGTGCTGAGCACGTTGCGTTATTTTCGTGAAGAGTACGAGCGGCATGTGGTGCAGAAACGGTGCGACGCATTCGTGTGCACAAACCTGGTTGGCGCCGCATGCCAGATGGCTTGCCCGCTCGAGACACAGGCGTGGCGCTACGCGGCCCTAATCGAGAAAGGCCAATACGACGAAGCCTACCGCATCATTCGTGAGGTGAACCCGTTTCCGGCGGTGTCGGCGCGGGTGTGCGACCGGAAGTGCGAGCAGCGGTGCCGACTCGGAACCACCGGTGCGGAACCGCTTGCGGTTCGGGCTTTGAAGCGATTTGTCACCGACCGTGTCGATCCCTCCGTATACGCGCCGTCGTTGCGGCGCCGAAAAGCCGGCGAGGCGGCGAACGTAGCTGTGGTGGGGGCGGGCCCCGCGGGCCTGACCGCGACGCACTATTTGTCAATCGATGGTTATGGCGTTACGTTGTTTGACGCCGAGCAAGAGGTGGGCGGGATGCTGATGAGCTGCATTCCTGAGTACCGGCTGCCCCACAATGTCGTGCGCCAAGAGGTGCAATCCCTCTTGAATGAGAACATTACCGTGCGGTATGGCGTGCGTTTTGGGCGGGACCTCACCTTGGAGCATCTGTTCAAAGAGGGATTTCGGGCGGTGTTTCTGGCTATTGGCGCCGATAAGAGCTGGCGGCTGGATCTGGATGGTGAAGGCGTGGAAGGGGTGTATTCCTCGATGGAATTCCTGAAAGCCTTCAACTTGCGGGGCATCGAACTGGCGCGCGGCCGCGTGGGCATCATCGGGGGAGGGAACTCCGCCGTCGACGCGGCGCGCGTCGCCATGCGACAGAAGGCCGTTGAAAGTGTCACGCTCTTGTACCGGCGAACGTGTGACGAAATGCCGGCGTATGCCGAAGAAGTGGACGCCGCGCTTGAAGAGGGCATTCAGCTTCATACGCTGGTATCTCCGGTGGCAATCCGGTACATCGACGCGGCCATGAAAGAAGGCGTCAAAGTCGAGACCATGGTGTCTCCGGTAAAGATCCATTCCCGGAGTGGGCATTTGGCCGGCATCGACTGTGTCCGGAACACCTTGGGAGGCATCGACTCGAGCGGCCGACGACAGCCGGACCCCGTGGCGGGCTCTGAGTTCTCGATAGCGTTCGACACCTTGATTGTCGCGATTGGGGAACGCCCGGACACGGAATGCTTTGCGAGTATGGGCCTGGCCGTGGAGAAAAACGGACGTCTCCGGGTCGATCCGGAGACGCTGGCTACGGCACGGGAAGGCGTGTTTGCAGGCGGGGACTTGATCACGGGGCCAAACACCGTGATCGACGCCATTGCGGCAGGGAAGAAGGCGGCCGTGATGATTGGCCGGTACTTGCAGGGCCAGCCCCTGGCGCGGCCCGCGCGGCCCAATCTGCCCGACGTGTTTCTGGAGGCGGTCGTGGTGAGTGATCAGGATCTCGATGAGTCCTCGCGGCAGGAACCCCCCATGTTGCAGCCGGCCTTCCGAAAGAAGAATTTTGCTGAAGTCGAGTTGAGTTTTGGGGTGGAAGCGGCTCTCGCCGAGTCGCGGCGGTGTCTTCGGTGCGATTTGCAGTTTACGAATTGCGGCGAGAGCCGTTCGGCCGAATGCGCGGGCAGGAAGGAACACCAGGCATGATCGGGCTGACGCTGAACGGGCTCGAGGTAACGGTCGAGGAAGGGATGACCGTTCTCGAGGCGGCCCGTTTTTTTGGGTTTCCCATCCCGACCCTGTGCCACATGGAGGGCCTGTCGCCGTATGGGGCATGCCGCCTGTGCGTGGTCGAGATTGGCGAGGGGCCGAGGGCGCGGCTGGTCAGCTCGTGCACCTATCCCGTCGAGCCCGGCCTCCGCGTGCGGACCTCGTCGTCGCGCGTCATCCGCGCCCGGAAAATGGTTCTGGAATTGCTGCTGGCATCGTGCCCGCAATCAAAGATAATCCAGGATCTCGCCTCGGCACACGACGTGCGGCAGCAGCGGTTTCGTCAAGAGCACGAAACCTGCATTCTGTGCGGCCTTTGCGTCCGGATGTGCGAAGAACAAATGATGGCCAAGGCGATCGGTTTCCGGGGGCGCGGCGAAAAACGCAGCATCGGCACGCCGTTCGACGTCAAGTCGGAAGAATGCCGGATGTGCGGCGGGTGCATCTACGTGTGCCCCGCATGCCAATTGAGGTGCACCTATACCGAGCCCGACAAGGCGGTCTGCGGCGGCTGCGCCAACCTGTCCCCGCCCTGTGTTGAAAAAGAAGGTTTCGATGACATGATGTGTTATATGTCGCCCTGTGTGGCGTGCGAACTGCCCAAACCGGCATAGGCGCGCGCGTGCGCGCGGAAAGGAAAATAGAACCATGTCGAGCACGTTTTCCAAAGTCAATGCGTCTGCGGCCACGTTGACCAAAAACCGCACGGGAGATTCCGTGGTGCCCTCGTCGGGGTTGTGCGTGACCTGCGTGGACGGGTGCATTGGCATGTGCGAGGTGGGCAAATCGGCGTATCGCGGTCACGAAGTCCTTTACCCGCAGCCGTTCGGCGTCATCACCACCGCCGGCGAAAAGACTTACCCGGTCGATTACTCGCACTTCAACATCATGGGGACCGCCGTGGGGGCGCATGGAATCGAGGCCGACAGCGACAAGGCCATCTTTCCCGCCGTCAATCTCGAGGTCCGGTTCGGCCACGACAACGGCATCAAATACCGCTACCCCTGGCATATCCCGGGGATCGGCTCGACCGATGTCGCCAAAAACAATTGGGAAGGCCTCGCCATCGGCTCCGCCCTCGCCGGGACCGGCCTCACCATTGGCGAAAACGTTGTCGGAATGGACGAAGAAGCCGTTATCAAGAACGGCCGTGTCGTCGATACGGTCGACCTCAAGCGGCGCGTCAAGCTCTACCAAGACCACCAGCGCGATGGCTACGGCACCATTATCGTGCAGGCCAACTTGGAAGACAGCCGACTCGGCGTGCTGGAATACGCAATCGAGAAGCTGGGCGTCGAGTGCGTCGAACTAAAGTGGGGGCAAGGCGCAAAAGACATCGGCGGCGAGGTAAAGATCGCCGACCTCAAAAAGGCGCAGCGGTTGTACGAGCGCGGGTATGTGGTGCTGCCGAATCCGACCGATCCCGATGTTATCCGCGCGTTCGAACAGGGCGCGTTCAAGGCGTTCGAACGCCACTCCCGTGTGGGCATGGTCGAGGAAGATGCGTTTGCGCAGCGCGTCGATCAACTGCGCAAAACGGGCGCAAAGTATGTCTTCCTCAAGACGGGCGCATACCGGCCCGCCGATCTCGCCCGCGCCGTGGCCTACGTGTCACGGTACCGGCTCGACCTGTTAACCGTGGACGGCGCCGGGGGCGGCACCGGGATGAGCCCGTGGCGCATGATGAACGAATGGGGCGTCCCGCCTGTACACCTTCACTCGATGCTCTATCAATATGCCGACCGCCTGGCTAAGCGGGGCGACTATCTGCCCGCACTCGCCGTCGCCGGTGGCTTCTCGTTCGAGGACCAGATCTTCAAGGGGCTGGCGCTTGGCGCTCCATACGTCAAGCTGGTCGGCATGGCGCGTGCCCCCATCGCGGCCGCTATGGTGGGCAAGACAATCGGGCGGAGCATCGACAGCCGGCAAGTCCCCGTGTACATCTCGAGGTTCGGCTGCACAAAGGACGAGATCTTCGTAACGGCCGTCGATATACGGCGTAAGCTGTGTAACGGCGACTTTGAAAAGATCCCGGCCGGCGCCCTCGGCCTCTACACGTATTACGAGCGGCTGGCGCAAGGGTTGAGCCAACTCATGGCCGGAAGCCGAGAGTTCTCACTCGAGCACATGTCCAGGAACGATCTCGCCGCGCTGACGCGCGAAGCGGCGGCCATTTCCGGCATCCCCTATGTGATGGACGTGGACCGCGAAGAAGTGGACACCATCCTCGGCGCTTGACACTACCTCTATAAGAGCACGCTGCAAAGGGTGGCAGGAGCCTCTAATCCCACACAAGAATTGAGGCATTGCCGTTTCTGCCTCTTGTTGCCCTTTCAGGGCAAGGTTCTCTGGGGAATCCCCCGTTACCGGGGCGTTGCCCCGGCCTATTACGTGTTACACTTTCAGCGTAACTCGCGCTTTCAGCGTAAGATCTGCGGAAAGCAGTGGGGCTGAGGCGCTTTTTTGACTCCACTACCGTTTACGAAGAGCCCTTTTTTTGGGGTCGTTCAGCCGGCATCTGAACGTAACCCTTCATGCGCGGCCACAATTGCGCGTAATGGAGGAACCGGTCGTCGTACCGGGCCTTTAATTGTGGCGCGGGTTCAAAGGGTCTTTCGATGCGTACGGACGCTTCGACGCCGTCGGAGAATGACGCATAGGCGCCGGAGGCCACTCCGGCCATGATGGCTGCGCCGAGCGCGCCGGCTTCTGTTACCTGGGGGCGCAGGAGGGGACATCCGAGAATATCGGCGGCGAGTTGGACCCATTCGGTCGATTTGCTGCCGCCGCCGACAACGCGGATTTCGTTGACCTCGATGCCGGTTTCGGGGAGGGCCTGGACGCACTCGCGCAGGTAAAACACGCTGCCTTCCAGGATTCCTTTGAGAATTTCGCCGCGCGATGTGTCGAGATGCAGGCCCGTGATGACGCCGCAGGAATCCGTGATGAAATCCGGCGGGCCGGTTGCGGTGAAATGTGGCAACACGATGACGCGGCTGGGTCCTGCGGGCATCTCGGCCAGAAGCATCTGGTAGACGTCGGCCCCGGTTTGTCGTGCGGCCTCGTGGTCGGCCACGGCAAAGGTGTCGCGGTACCATTTCAAGAGGACTCCGCCCTGGTTGTAAATAAAGCTGACGAATTGGCCGGGAACGGCGTGGTGCTCGGTATTGAGCCCGCGTGGCATCATGAGTTCGGGCGAGCGCCGGCCGTTGAAGACGGGCACCAGGCACAGATACGTCCCCATCCCGAGCATGGCGCGCCCGGGCAGGATGGCGCCGCAGCCCAAGGCGCTAGCGCACTGGTCGTGCGCGCCGGTGGCAAGGAGGACGTCGTGAGGCAATCCGAGATCGTCGGCCATGGCCGTTGAAATTGTGCCGATGGCCGTTCCGGAAGGGGCCAGCCCGGGCAACCTGGTTTCTTCCAGCCCGACGCCGCCGATTAATTCGCGGCTCCATTTCGCCTGTGCGATGTCAAAGAGCAAGGTGCGATTGGCGAGAGAGAAGTCAACCACGGGGTCCGCGCCCAGCATGAACGGAACAAAACCGCCCCACAACAGGAATTTATCGGCCGCATGCCACACTTCAGGGCGATGCGCGCGAAGCCACAGCAGTTTGGTGAGGCTGTAATGATTGCCGAGCGTGTTGCCGTTGATGTTGTACAGCCGCGCGTTGTCAAGACGCAGCCGCAACTCGTCAAGGAACTCCTCACCCCGAACGTCGTTGTTGAGGAGCGACGGCCCGGCGATTCTGCGATCGTTTGTGACCGGCACCATGGCCTCGCCTAATGAAGAGACCGCAATGGCTCGAACGGGATCGTGGCGAGTCTGTGTGGCGACGGCGCGGATGGTTTGCTTGATCTTTTCCCAAACGCGTGGCACGTCCATTTCCGACCAGCCCGGCTGGCCGCGCAGGATATCGTACTCCTCATAAGCCGCCGCAAGCAGGTCGCCTTCGATGGAGAATGCGCACGTCTTGCAGCCTGTTGTGCCGACATCGATCCCGAGCAAACTCACTGGGTGTCTCCCATGATGGCGGCACGGACTTCGGCGGTGCAGAAGTAGTCGCGCATAAGGGATGCGGTCCGGTCGTAGGTTTTCTGCTGGGCGGCGGGTACGCTGCCGGTTTTGCGCAACGCGACCTCGTATGCCTGGCGAATTTCCGTGCCGACGTTGATTTTTGCGATGCCCCGTTCAACCGCCGCCAAGACATACTCTTGTCTGACGCCGGAACCCCCGTGCAGCACCAGCGGGATTTGTGTCGCTCGCCTCAGTTGTTCCAGATGGACGAGGTTCAGCCGCGCCTCGACCTTTTTCTGGTCGCGGGCGGCTTTCGAAATGGCCCCGTGGATGCTTCCAAACGCTACGGACAACCAGTCGCACTGTGTCTCGATCACAAATTGCCGGGCCTCGGCTACGTCTGTAAACCCGCGGCGTGTTTCGAATAATTCATCATACGGGGGCAGGGGCCCCTCGGCGTGCCCGAGCACGGCGCCCAGTTCCGCTTCGCATGGAATCTGCGCGGCATGCGCCAGTTCAGCCACTTGACACGTTGCCGCGATGTTGGCGGCGAGGTCCAGGCGCGAGCCGTCAACCATGACGGATTGATAGCCCAACTCGATGGCTTCGCGGATGATACCCAGATAGTCGACCTCGCACCCGTCTTCGTCGATTACGGGGACGTGATCGAGGTGAATGCGGACGTGGGCCGGGTCGGCCCATTTGGCGTATTCTTCGATGACGCGCCGGGGGCTTTGCGCTTCAAACTTCACCCACTCGAGGCGGGCGACTTCGATCAAGGCGACTGAATCGGTTTCGACAACGGCGCGCACCACCGGTTCCATCATGGGCAGGTACGGGATGTTGAACGCAGGTATCACTTTGCCCAAATTCCAGGCTTTCCGAACGATCTCGCCAGTCGACAGCATTTCTAGACCTCCCTTTGCGGCAACGTCACCTTATAGCGCAGGTATCGATTCATGGCTTCTTCAAGCGGCTCCGGGTGCAGGACGGCCGACCGAATCCTGTCAAAACAATATTGCCGGCCGCTACTCGGTTGCCGCTTGCTGTATGACAAACTCGAACGCGGCCTTCGTATCGTCGTAATTGGTCGCGTGGCCGCCGTCTTCCCGCATAATCAGCAGGACGGGCCGGCCGAGCCGCTCGAGGATGCCCGCCAACCGTACCGAACTCCCCGGCGGCACCGTAGTGTCCTTTCCCCCGGCCGTGATGGCTACGGGCATCGTGAACCGTTCCGGCCAATACTCCGCGCTCCGCTTCTTGTACTCCTCGACCGCCTCGAGTTTCGTCCCGCCGAACGAATCCCGGATCGCGTCCTGGAACTGGTCATACTCGATATGGTTGGCGGTACCGTTGAGGCACACCACCCCGTCCACCAGTTCCGGATGCAACGCCGCAAACGTCAACGCCGAACTACCCCCCATCGAACCCCCGCACACAAACACACGCCCCACACGGTACGCCCGTTTTACCTCGCCGATAATCTGCACCACGTCCGACTCCGCCTTCGGCCCCATCCACGACGTCGACGCCCGGTAATCCGGCGACACAAAAATCATCGAATGCGCCCGCGCCACATCCCGCACCGCACGGCACTCATCACGCCCATCCCGAACAAACTGCCACCGGTCCGACCCATGCCCGTGCAACGCCACACAAACGTCCCGCGCCACGCCCGCATCAAAACCATCCGGCAACCCAACCACATACCGCTGCAACACCCCATCGCAACCCGCCAAAAACTCCACGTCCTCAACAACCCCAAACTCCCCCGCACCCGCAGCACACACTGCCAGCGTAATAAGGATCGCAACACCCGGCAAAAAACGATGTGTCATTTCTCTCATCCCACCCGCGCTCATGCGCGGCTCCTCTAAGATTAGACCTCTCGGCAACTAAACGACAAGAATAAAAACTGGGCCTCGGAAGGTGGCGGGGCTGCCCTCGACGGCAACGAGCCGTACCGCCGTTCACCCGCAAGACTCAGCAAGGGAACTCCGGGACCGGGGCACGAGCGGCGGAAGGAATCCGCCGTAATCACGGCAGCCAATACCGAAACCTTTGCTTAGTGAGCGGCGGCACGCTACAATGACGAGTAGCAGAGGCCGTCGGAAAACGTAACGACAGGAAGACCAAAATGAAATTCTATACGTTCGAAATCATCATAGAAAAGGAACCCGAGGATCCCGGGTATTTTGCCTACAGTCCGACGTTGCCCGGCTGTTTCAGCAATGGCGCAACCATAGAAGATGCAAAGCACAACATCCGCGAGGCCGTTCAACAGCATGTGGCCACTCTGCAAGCGCATGGCCAGACTATCGAGCAGCGCGAGCGGCTTGTCCACGTCGAAGAACTCACGGTCGGCGTCCCCGAATGACCCGGATGCCCCAGATAACCCCGCACGAGTTGCTGCGGTTCCTTCGCTCACAAAGCTTTGTAGACGACCGCCAATCCGGGAGCCACCTTACGCTCTGGCATGAAGACAAGAAAATCTCCGTCACCGTTCCCGTTCACACCGGCTGCGACTTGGGCCACGACACATATATGTGGCGCGGCATAGCCGTCCGCATCCTGAAAGACGCCGGGTTCAGCGTCGACGACTACCTGCGGCTGAAGTAGCAGCAGTCAGTTTCCCACACAACACCCTCATCCCCCCTTGGTTGCCACTGGACTTGGTCGAGCGGCACTCATCCCGCCCGTCCCGGACAAACTGCCAACGCCCCGACCCATGCCCATGCAACGCCACACAGACGTCCCGCTCTCGCCCACCCTCAAACCCCTCCGGCAACCCAACCACATAACGCTGCAACACCCCATCGCACCCCGCCAAAAACTCCACATCCTCAACAACCCCAAACGCCCCCGCACCCGCAACCGCACACACATCCAGCGCAATAAAGATCGCAACACTCAACAAAACATAACGCAGCATTTCCCGCCCAACCCTATTTCCAAACCCCTTCAACCGGCCAAACCCGGCGAAACAAAGTATACATCCAACCCTCCCCGCGCGACGAGGGCGTTACGGCGCAACAAAAAAGAAACGCCCCTCCGGCAGAACCGGGCGAGGCGTTACAACGCCCCTCAGGGCGTCGCCTGCGGAACGAAAGTCCCTTACTATGAATTGAAGGGCAATCGCCGCTCAGGTATACTTAACAGCCATTATACGTACAGTCGGACAAATGTCAAGGAAAAAAAACGGGGAGGTCTTTCAGCCATGGCTGCGAAAACCGGCGAACAAACGATTCTGGGCCTCGACCTGGGCGCAAATTCGGTGGGGTGGGCGCTGATACGCACCAGCAACGGCGAGCCCGAACAGTGTCTTGCCATGGGCGTGCGTATCTTTGATGCCGCGGTAGGCGGCACGTTGCTGGATCTTCAGGCCGGAAAAGAACAGTCGCCCAATGTTAAGCGCCGAAATGCCCGAATGCTGCGCCGCCAAACTGAACGCCGCGCACGGCGGCGCATCAAGGTAGCCCACCTTCTGCAAGAGGCAAGACTCCTGCCATCAGGCGATCTGGACACTCTAGCCCAAAGACATGAATTCTTTCTTAGTCTCGACCGCGCGATTTGTGCCCGCCACATGGCCGAAGCACCGACACAATTTCTCCATACGTTTCCCTACTGGCTGCGTGCCCGCGCGCTGGACATAGCCTTGGCGCCCGATGAACTTGGACGAGCCCTTTACCACTTGGCACAACGGCGCGGTTTTCTCAGCAACCGTAAGAGCACTGCGAAGGAAGACGAAGACAGCGGCACCGTGAAACCGGCCATTGAAGAACTCGCCAGTCAAATGGCGGAATCCGGGGCGAGAACCCTCGGCGAATTCCTTTCGCGAATAGATCCCGCCGATCCGCATCAGCGCCGCATACGGGAACGCTGGACATCGAGGCAGATGTACAAGGAAGAATTCAACGCTATCTGGCAAGCCCAGCAGCCTTTTCATCCCGAATTGCTGACAACCGATATCCGCAACCGGCTTTTCCAGGCCGTCTTCTTTCAGCGCCCACTCAGGATTCAGAAGCACCTGATCGGAATGTGCCAATTCGAGTTTAGAGGGTATTATCCCCGGCGGCGCGCCCCGCTGGCTCTTCTGGCGGCGCAGCGGTTTCGCCTTCTCCAGAAGGTAAACGACCTTTGCGTGGTCGCGCCCGACTTTTCGGAACGGCCTCTCACTGCCGCGGAACGCGAACTCCTTCTTGACAAACTCGAAACTCACGACGAGTACAAGTTCGACCAGATTCGCCGACTTTTCAAGCTCTCCAAGGACTACACCTTCAATTTCGAGCGCGGCGGCGAGAAGCGGCTGTTCGGCAACCGAACCGCGGCGCGGCTTGCCAAGATATTCGGCGAGCAGTGGTGCCGGTTTTCGCCGGAACAGCGCGATGCGATAGTCGACGAAATCCGAAGCTACGACAGTGAAACGGGCCTTGCCGAGCGCGGCATACGCCACTATGGCCTGGATGCGGAAGCAGCAAAAAAACTCGGAAGCGTCAAGCTCCAACCCGGCTATTGCGGTCTTTCCCGGCAGGCATTGTCCAAGCTTTTGCCGCTCATGGAAAAGGGCATTCCTTATATGACGGCCGTAAAGGAGATCTACAAAGAAGACGAGACTATGACGGCAGTGGCGTGTCTTCCCTCGTTGCGCAACGCCGTCGAGCAACGGCTCATGTCCGAGATCCGCAATCCCGTGGTCACACGGGTCCTTACTGAAACCCGCAAAGTCGTCAATGCCGTCATTCAGAAGTATGGCAAACCCGAACTGATTCGGATCGAACTCGCGCGCGACGTGAAAAAGTCGCGCGACGAACGCAAGCGCATCTGGACAAAGAACCGCAACCGCGAAAAGCAGCGGATTTCGGCCGCGCTCGAAGTGCTTCGCGAGACTGGAAACGAGCATCCCAACGCGAAAGAAGTCGAGCTTGTTTTGCTTCACGAGGAATGCGGCGGCATCTGCCCGTACACCGGCCAGTCTATCACGATCAAGAACCTCCTCAGCGGCCAGTCTCGGTTCGATGTCGAGCACATCGTTCCGTTCTCGCGGTGCCTCGATAACTCGTTTGGAAACAAGACGCTCTGTCTGCACGAGGAAAACCGTTCCGTCAAGAAGAACAAGACGCCCTGGGAGGCCTACGGCGAGTCGCCCGAACGATGGGACGAAATCGTCGAGCGGGTCAAACACTTCAAGGGCGACGGACGCGACGGCAAGCTGCGCCGTTTCCTCATGAAAGACCTGGCGGATTTCGACGAGTTTTCCACGCGGATGCTCAACGACACCCGCTATTCGTCCCGGTTGGCCGGGCAATACGTCAGCCTCCTTTACGGTTCGGAGCACCGCAAACACATTCAGGTCAGTTCCGGCATGGTGACTGCGTATCTGCGCGACCTCTGGAAGCTCAACAAGATCCTTAGCGACGGCGGCGCAAAGAACCGCGATGACCATCGCCACCATGCTATCGATGCCGTCGTCATTGCTTTGACCGGCCCCGCCCTCGTCAAATCCCTCAGTGACGCGGCCAAGTCCGCGCCCATCGAGAACCGCCGCAGGCCCGGCATTGTCCCGCCGCCGTGGGACTCGTTCCTCGAAGATGTGCAGCAGTTCGCCGACGGAATCGTGGTATCGCACCGGGTGGCCCGGAAGGTGAACGGCCGCCTGCACGAGGACACCTTCTACTCGCCGCAACCGGCTGGCGAAGAGGGCAAGCCGCGCGTGCATGTCCGCAAGCGGCTCGAATCTCTTTCACCGGACGACGTGAAGAACATCGTCGACCCCATGGTGCGGGAAGCCGTGATCCGCAAACTCGAACAGACTGGAGTGGATCCGAAAAAAGCATTTGCACAACGCGAGAATCATCCCTCGTTGCGCACTCGGGATGGAAGGACGATCCCCATTCACAAAGTCCGCGTTTGCAAGAACCAGGAGCCGTTCCAGGTCGGCAGGGACGGCCGCGAGAGGTTTGTTACCAACGATTCCAACCACCACATGGAAGTCGTCGAGATCAAAGGACCCGGCGGTCGTGTCAAGTGGGAAGGCGCGATGGTAAGCCAGTATGAGGCGCTGCGCCGACACAAGAGCGGATTGCCCGTCATTAATCGAGACCATGGTGAGGGTAAACGCCTTCTCTTCAGTCTGGCACCGGGAGAAACCTTCCAAATCGACGACGATAAGTCTGGCGAACAACAAACCTATATTGTTCGTTCCATCAGTAATGGGAATGTCGAGATCGTCTCACTCACGGACAGCAGAAAGGCGCTTGATATCAAGAAAGCAAAGGAGTGGTTGAAACGTTCTGCCGATAAGCTTCGGCAGTTGAACTGCCGCAAAGTCGTTGTCACCCCGCTGGGTGAAATCCGCCGGGCAAATGACTGAGCGGATCATAGATTTGTCGTTCGAGCCCGCGCGGCTGCACGTCAGCCTGGAACGGCTGGTGATCGTGCGAAACGGGCAGGACGACGCCATCATTCCGCTGGCTGAGGTTGGAGTGCTCCTGATTGCCCACCGGCAAGTCAGCCTGACCCATGCGGTCCTTTCCGGCATAAGCGCAAACGGGGGCGTCATCGTCGCATGCGATCAGCGATTCATGCCCGTGGGCATGATGCTGCCCGTCGAGCAGCACCACCTTCAGGCTGAGCGGTTTCTCCGGCAGGCGCAGGCACCCGCGCCGTTACGCAAACGATTGTGGCGGCAAATAGTCCGTGCCAAAATAAAAGCCCAAGCCCGGCTCCTCGTCAACTTTCGAAAGAATGACTTTGGGCTAGCCGCGCTGCGCGCAAAGGTCCGATCAGGCGATCCCGAGAACGTCGAAGCTCAGGCCGCCCGCCGCTATTGGCCCGCCCTGTTCGATTCCGCCGAGTTCAAACGTAACCGCGAGGCCCAGGACCAGAACCGATTGCTCAACTATGGCTACGGCGTATTGCGCGCCGTGATCGCTCGCGCCGTTTGCGCCGCGGGTCTCCATCCGTCTCTCGGCCTCCATCACCATAACCGCTACGACGCCTTCTGCCTTGCCGACGATCTGATGGAACCGTTCCGGGTGATTGTCGACCGCGCGGTCCTTCACATCGTGCTCCAATACGGGCCGCAAGTCGCCCTCGACCGTTCCGCCAAGGCACCCCTGACGCGGGCTTTGTTCGACCGTATTCCCATCGAGGGCGAGTCCCGCTCTGTTTTCGATGCCGCCGCCCATACCGCCTCCTCGCTCGCGAGCGTCTATTGCGGGGAAACGAAGAACCTTCTGCTGCCCGATCTCTAACGCGGGAATCTGTCCGCTTTACAACGTGTTTTCTTGTCAGGCGGCTGGCGCGCCGCCGGGACCCAATGGCAAAGACCACCAAAAAAGAACTCTCGGAGTACAAGGGGATGTGGCTCTTTACGCTGTTCGACCTACCGATGCTTACCAAGGAGGAGCACCGTCAATACACCCGTTTTCGAAATCTGCTCCTCAAGCAGGGATTCAACATGCTCCAATTTTCCGTCTACGCCCGTTTCTGTCCGAGTGAAGAGGCCAGCGACGTACATCGAAAAACCGTACAGAGGTTTCTTCCCCCGGCCGGGTATGTCCGCCTCATTTCAATTACCGACCATCAATTCGGAAAAATGCAGAGTTTCATCGGGAAAAAAGACACGAATGCTGAACAGCCCCCGGAACAAATACTCCTTTTCTAACACAAAGAATGACCAGAACCCTCTGGAAATCAGCGACTTCCAGAGGGTCTAAAGTATACCTGAGCGGGGATTCCCATCAAACCACAGCTGATGCCGTAGAAAGTAAGGACGAGGCGAGAGTATACCTGAGCGGGGATTCCCATCAAACCACAGCCTAAAATACCGCTGGTCGCTGCACGCCCGGAGTATACCTGAGCGGGGATTCCCATCAAACCACAGCGGTCCTGACAGTACCGTTTGTGAACCTGCAAGTATACCTGAGCGGGGATTCCCATCAAACCACAGCAGATGCCGGCGCCGGCCGGATACGCCATGGAGTATACCTGAGCGGGGATTCCCATCAAACCACAGCCCGTTGTAGGCAGTACCCGTCCGCATTCTGAGTATACCTGAGCGGGGATTCCCATCAAACCACAGCCCAACATTGCGACGTACGGGCTGATCACAAAGTATACCTGAGCGGGGATTCCCATCAAACCACAGCCAGCAGCCAAACCCGGTCTTCTGGGCGTATAGTATACCTGAGCGGGGATTCCCATCAAACCACAGCCGAGGGACAGAACCGGCTGCGAGTGAATCGAGTATACCTGAGCGGGGATTCCCATCAAACCACAGCACCATTGGTGGCCAGTGAGGAGGCGTGGGAAGTATACCTGAGCGGGGATTCCCATCAAACCACAGCATTATTGCCTCGGCTACTTCATGGTCCCCCAGTATACCTGAGCGGGGATTCCCATCAAACCACAGCGACGGGACGAAACACTGGAAAACACCGCTGAGTATACCTGAGCGGGGATTCCCATCAAACCACAGCGCAAATGAGCTACAGGGTACTAAACTTGGAAGTATACCTGAGCGGGGATTCCCATCAAACCACAGCCATTGAACTGTTAGGTGTTGCCTAATAGTTAGTATACCTGAGCGGGGATTCCCATCAAACCACAGCGCAAGCACTGACTCGCGCGTAGCGCCGGAAAGTATACCTGAGCGGGGATTCCCATCAAACCACAGCCCATTGTGTTCGGTGCTCAGCGCGATCGTAAGTATACCTGAGCGGGGATTCCCATCAAACCACAGCCAGATCGCACAACCCGTATTGATATGATGCAGTATACCTGAGCGGGGATTCCCATCAAACCACAGCACAGGAATTAGCTGGTGCGATGCGACGTGGAGTATACCTGAGCGGGGATTCCCATCAAACCACAGCGCGGCTTGCGTGGAGGTTTGCCCGGAGGCTAGTATACCTGAGCGGGGATTCCCATCAAACCACAGCCGTTAATCGAAGAGGGCCGTGCCGAACTGGAGTATACCTGAGCGGGGATTCCCATCAAACCACAGCTCTCAACGGCAGGGCTCTACGGAGCCCCACAGTATACCTGAGCGGGGATTCCCATCAAACCACAGCGGCGCGGCCTCAATCCGCCACACGATCTGGAGTATACCTGAGCGGGGATTCCCATCAAACCACAGCGTGGCAAAGTGCGCCTCGGGGTATGGCTGGAGTATACCTGAGCGGGGATTCCCATCAAACCACAGCACGAGCCCGAGCCAGGGCACGAGGCCGGGCAGTATACCTGAGCGGGGATTCCCATCAAACCACAGCAAAATTACGCAGGATTGGGAGGTGGCACAAAGTATACCTGAGCGGGGATTCCCATCAAACCACAGCATGCCGTTTGTAACACCGTCAACTTGCCGTAGTATACCTGAGCGGGGATTCCCATCAAACCACAGCACATACTCGTCTTTGAGCGTCGATTGCAGTAGTATACCTGAGCGGGGATTCCCATCAAACCACAGCTCGCCCGTCCGCACACAGCATGTTATGATAAGTATACCTGAGCGGGGATTCCCATCAAACCACAGCATCAATCAACACCACGCTCGCGCAGGGCGGAGTATACCTGAGCGGGGATTCCCATCAAACCACAGCCCATTAGAGAGATGTAACGAGCAGTAATCAAGTATACCTGAGCGGGGATTCCCATCAAACCACAGCAGCAACACTGCTACCTGTTCGCGGCTTAGTAGTATACCTGAGCGGGGATTCCCATCAAACCACAGCCGTCTGGACGGTAGCCACACAGCCATACCCAGTATACCTGAGCGGGGATTCCCATCAAACCACAGCCCTTCCGTCATCCGTTCGGCGTAGTCATTGAGTATACCTGAGCGGGGATTCCCATCAAACCACAGCTAAATGTTCCGCCAGTCACCGTCGACGGATAGTATACCTGAGCGGGGATTCCCATCAAACCACAGCGCTGTCGGGGGCACATAGCCGGAGCGCACGAGTATACCTGAGCGGGGATTCCCATCAAACCACAGCAGTGATATCCCTTATGACTCGGCGTCCATAAGTATACCTGAGCGGGGATTCCCATCAAACCACAGCTGGTGTGGACCCATGACACGTCCAAACCCAGTATACCTGAGCGGGGATTCCCATCAAACCACAGCCTTGCGCCGGCCTGCTGGGGTACTCGAGGCAGTATACCTGAGCGGGGATTCCCATCAAACCACAGCGCGCCTGTCCCTGCTTCAATGGCAGGGAGAACGGCGCGCGCGTCAAGCGCGCGTGTTGCGTTTTGGGACGCCGCCCTTGTCCCAGCGCCGGCATGTTCCATTTTGGTGCGGTCGGGCCGCCCGCGCCTGCCAGGTGGAAACGATGAATGCGGAATGATGAATGATGAATACTGTCCGTGTGCTCCGTGGTTTAGACAGGGGTTGTTTCGCGGGCCGCGGCCTACCGGTGGGATGACCGCCCGTACGCCAATTGGCCCCCTGCGTTCTCTCCCCCGCCCACCGGCCACCGGCCACCATTTGGGCGCCGGCAAGGCTTACTTGCGCAATTCGTCCAGTAGTCCCTGAACAGAGAGATCCATGTCTCGCAGGATGCTTTGAAGCACTTTGAGATGGAGGATATCGTGTCCGTGAACCGAAACCGTGACGCGCCTTCCTGCGGCGTCCTTCTAGATGTGATGACTGCCGCTCGAGCGGGCCAATGCAAAGCCGCGACGTTCGAGAATACGGATGATCTCCCGGGCTGTGAGACGCGGCGGCCGCTCGCTCATACGGCGATTTCAACGCTGGTCAGATTGACACTCTCGCTGGGGTGCAACTCCTCACCGTCGGCCAAACGGTCTACAATGTGCAAACGGACCGCGTCTGTGAGGTTTGACCGTGCTTCTTCGAACGTATTGCCGCTCGTGTAGCATCCCTGCAACTCGGGACAGAAGGCATAGTAGCCATCTTCGTCCTTTTCGATTACGGCCGCGAAGCGATACGTTGTCATCCTCTGAGTCCTTTTGCCAAGCGTGTGTTCGGTTGGCCGCATCTACGGCGCAGCCATGCCATCGCCACCATGCTCCGGTGGCGTTCGTTGATGTTATTGTAACGCAAGATCACGCATGGGACAAACCGGCAAACGATTGCCTATAACGAAAAGGCGGGCGGCCGTTTTCCCCTCACGCGTTGGGCCTCAAGAAGACTGGCAGTCACATTGCAAGCGCTTTAAGCACCTCTGCGGCCCACTTTGTCAACTAAATCCCCCTTGTTTCGCAAGACTACGCCTTTGCGGGCAGCAACCGAATACGCTCGCCGGGCTTCGTTGCCAATTCGATTAAGCCGTCTCTCACAACCGTTTCGCCCGCGACCGTGATGACGCGCGCCCCGGCTTGCCATGGGTTCACGATGCGGAGCGGGCTTCCGGCTTCGCTCGAGATTTCCACCTGCTCGACTTGGCCGTCCGCGCACGAGGCGCTGACGAGGAATGCGCCGACGGCTCGCAGGGTCGCGAATGCGGCGGGCCGGTCGAGCGGCCAGTTTGGGAAGAGGCGGATTGTGCCGTCGTAACTCTGGAGGAGGCATTCGTTGATGACGACGGGGATGGAAAAGTTCTCGAACCAGATGCCCATCGGCGCCATGAAATCGAACTTGGTGGTGTCGTTGTAGCGCCCGTGGACCTGGAGGACCATGTCGGCGCAGGTCCCGTTATCGAGCAGGCAGTAGTTCACCTGCCGCTTGAACCGGTCGAGGTCCAACAGGCCGAGCCGGGCCGCTTGGAGGTTGAGAAACACGAGTTCGTTTCCGCCTTCGTTCTGCTGGTTGCGAAACGAGTTGTCGAGTATCTCGAACACGTCTTTGGGCGAACCGAGCCCGTGATCTTCGCCGGGAAACACCGTCATCAGGTTGTTCGGTACGTTGTACACCACCTCGGAATGTTCGCCGGGCACGGAGACGAACACCTTGCCGTGTTTTGATTCCGCCGTCGGGTACTCGGGGAAATGGTCGAGAATGTCGCGGACGTCGCGGATGGTTTCGGCCTCGTCGTTCTCGAGATCGAGCACGCGGGCCGCCTCGAGATAGGCTTTCATGACGAACTTGATCAACGTCAAGTCGACCAGGCAGTCGTTGTTGTATTTGAAGCCCGGTTTCAGCCCGTACAGTTCCGGCGGCACCGTCGGAAACACGTGGTACTTGTCGTCTCCCCACTGCGGCCCGTGCGCCTCGGGCCGCTTCATATAGTCCACGAGAAACAGGACGGCGTCGCGGATCGGCGCGAATGCGCGTTGCCGCAGAAAATCCTTATCCATCGTGTACAGGTAGTGCCACCACAGCCCCTGCACGCTCCACGGCGTCTCGCAGATTTCCCAGCCCCACGTCGGCACCGGATACGGCGACATGGTCATCTCGACGGGATACGCCGAATGCGGGAAGTACGCCCCGCGCAGGCCGTAATACTCGAGGGCCCATTTCCGGCTCAGCGGCAACAGGCGCTCGACCAGCTCGACGTACGGCAGGTTCTTTTCGACGCGATTGCTCGAGAACGGCAGCCAGAACGGTTGCTGCGTGTTGTAGTTCATGTGGTAATCGCCGTGCCACGCGGTGCCGATCCCGCGATAGCTCCAATTCGCAAACAGCCCCGGGCAGTTGACGCCAGGTTTCGCCGCGCAGTTGAAAAAATAATGGTTCCAGTACCACACTTGTTCGAGGAATGGATCGTCGAGCGCCACGCCGGATCGAGTCCAGTAATCGCGCCACACTTCCCGCGTAGCGTTTGCCGCCGAGGCGAACAGCTCGTCCGCAGGTTCTGGAACTTCACCCGCCGCGCCGCCGACGTCCGACGCCAAGCCTTCGTCAAGCTGCACGCAGGCCACGAACGGTTCGCGCGAAACGGTTGCGCACTCCAACTGGCCCATCCGCCGCGGCCGCCCTTCCCAGTCCAACCGTTCCGTCTTCTCGAGTTTCCCGTTGACGCGCACGGACAATCGAAACGCGCGGTCCTTCGGGCTTGGTTGGCCCGGCTTGCCGCCCACCGGTTCATTGAACGGCAACACCTGCCGAAACGACAGCACGCCGTTGTCCGCGTCTTCGTTCGCCTGATAGCTCGGCAGGTTCTTTGGCGTGTCCGGATCCGGGATCACCTTCACCCGCTCGAAACAATTGGGCAGGGGGTTGCCATCGGCATCTGCCAGACGCACCCATAAGCGGTCCTTCTCCATATGCGCGAACAACTGGAGTTGCGCCGGCTTCCGGTCGATCAACAGATTAACGGCGCACAATCCGGTCGCGATGTCGAGCCGGTAGCCCAACAGTTCCACCTTGCGCCGGTCGAAACCCAGCAACAGCGACCCACACGGAAACGGCCGCGGATACGGCTTTTCGTAATTGGCATGCGTCATCCGGATGTAGTCGCGGTACCACGGGTCCGACTCGAGACTCGGCGCGTCGGCCGGGATCGCCTTCACCTTCTCGAAGACTTCCTCGAACGTGCCTATCTTTTCCTTGTTGTCTTCGGCGATACGAATGTCCCATACGTTGTTATGCCCGAAATGCACGACCACCGCGTCCGGCCGCGTCGTCACAACCGCCCCCAATCCGCCGTTCCCCAGCAACGCGCCCTCGAAAAAATCGGGTCCCGGCCTATCCCGCACAATCGGGTGCAATCCCGCCCGCGCAACCGGATCGACTTTCGGTTCAGCCGCTGCCGCCACCACGCTTGTTGCACACAGGAGTCCGATAATAAGCGCCTTAGTCATGGTTGCCCTCAATCATTTCTACTCACGCCATAGCCTATGATCGCTTATTGTACCACCCGTGTGGGCGGTGCCGGAAATCACTCGTCAGCCCTCCGCGGGCGCGCTTCCGGCCTTGCGCAATGAATGGTCAGATGTCAACGCAAATTAGAAATGTCCGGTTTCCTGCAAAGTAGAAGTGTCCGGTTTAAACGGGCGCTTCCAGGGGTGGTTGTGGGCAGGCTTGGGTTTCTTCCCAGTTGCTGCGACGGAAGGAGGGCGT